>BNJV01002283.1_pt1 | contig 157322 bp, 263 predicted proteins | sample 8540591 | NCBI WGS metagenome assembly BNJV01 (sample SAMD00202457, study PRJDB9452) | human saliva metagenome | host: Homo sapiens
CACCAAACCTGCTGGAAAGATATTGCAAAACCGCTTTGCAGATGCGCATCCTTCGGTCTGTCATTTCCTTTTCCTGAAAAACTTTCCATGGATAATAGACGAGATTTTGCCAAACGAAGCTGTCGTCATTCACGACAGTTCCGTAAAAGCTCTGCAATCTTTGCTCGAATGACACCGGAAGCGGGCGCAAAGACAGATAAAGCTTCACTCTCCCCGTACAAATCGGAAAAAGAAGTATTCCGTTCCTTTTCGGAAGGGCACAGATTGCTCTGCAGATTAATCACCTCCGCATGCAGTCTTGTTTGCGCTCGGAAAACTCTTTGCCAACAGTCGAAGATAATCCAGGTCCGTTTCATTCGTGCCTCTTTTACGAAACAAACGCTTCAGATCGTTTCCGATACCTGGAACAAGTCCTTCGACGCTTACCTATTCTCTATCTACACGTTCCTCTTTCTTCTTTTTCCAATGTACCATAGTTTTGCAATGGACTGGCCAGCCTTTTTAGCAAAGGAAAATGCGCTCGCCGAGAAAAATCTTTCGAAGGAAGGCACTCTTTTCCTCAAATCAACCCATCGCTATAATGCAAAATACATTTCTTCTCTCTCCGTCTTCACTGAAGCGCGGAAGGATCAACTTCTTTCTATTCAAAATCTCCATAAATTCTTCCGGAGATGCTTTCCTTTTTCATAAAGGAACTTCGTGATTTCATGAGCTTGGTGATATTCTCTTCCAAAAGCTTGCGCGCTTTTATCATGCTGCTTCTTCACCAGGCAACAACCATATCATCAATCTTTGTTTTGTGTTTCGGAAACGTAGCGTTGCGTCGTGCGCGATACTGGTTACTGCAGCTGCTCACTGTAACATCGATACAATCCATCCGCCATGCCGTAACGCGTAATCATGGCTCTCGCAGACTTAGTCGCCTGCTCCAATATCGTTTGTTTGCAGTAGTGCAGGTATGGAAATCAGCTCTTCACACCTGCCGCCCTGTCAGGAGTCGCAATCTTGTTTTCCAGCTCTTTCTTTCGGAATAAAAGGTAGTGATTTCCTTCGTCATCCACCTGCATGGTATTGCCTAGAAAGCGCCGGAAGTTCTGGGAATAATCGTAATCTTGTGCCGGTGCAGAATCCTTCTGCAAAGCGACAAGCGCATGCACTTCATGATAAAGAACAATCAGCTTTCTCCTTGTCTGTCATCACCTTATTCTTCTTCGGTAACCGGCACTAAAACTTCAATGGACTCTTTCCAGGTCAGACTGAATCACCTCTCCCTTCCTGCACGAACGCGCGAAGTGCAGCTTCGACTGATATTTGCGGAAAGCTCCACCCGGGCACCGGGCGCCGCGCTGGCAATAACTTCGAGGTTCACATGGCCAACATCTTGAAGTCTTCTTACTGGCACTTTCAGAATATCTATCCTTCCTGAAAATCAAGGGCTCTACCGGCACTCTTCTGTCGAAACGTCCCGGACGAAGTAAAGGCGGGATCCAGCTGATCCGGCTGATTCGTTGCAGCAAGAAGGATGATTGCCTTCGAACTGTCGAAGCCGTCCATTTCCGTGAGCAGCTGATTCAGGGGTCTGCTCCCGCTCATCATTTCCTCCTAAGCCGCCCGCTCCGCGCTTCTTTCCAATCGCATCAATTTCATCGATGAAAATGATCACGGTGCCTTCTTCTTTGCTTGCTCGAAGGTCCGTACCTTCAGACACGCATTCCGACAAACATCTCCTCAAACTCAGAACCAGACAGAGAAAAAGAGTCACGGCTTCTCCGGCAGCCGCGCTTTCGCCAGCGTGTTTTACCGGTTCCCGAGGGGCCCCAACCAGTAAAGGCTCCCTTCGGAATCTCTGCTCCAATCTTCGCATATTTGTCCGGGTGGTTCAGATAATCTACCATTTCGGTGAGCAGTTCTTTCGCTTCATCTTCTCCAGCTACATCTTCAAAGCGAATACTGTCGTCCTTCTTTTCATACTCTCTTGCATTGGACTTTCCAAAGCCGCCAGGCCAGAAGCCTCCACCTCCATGCCTCCCCAATCGCGGAACTCAGTCACTTAGAGAGCCAATTCCCGACCGCCATACAAGGGTAAAGGGAACAATCCAGGAAAAATAAAGTTCAGGAGGATTGTTTTCCACCGGAACGGTTTCATTGTACTTTACGCCCTGTTTCGTGAGTTCATTGATAATCTGCGCTTTCAGCGAGACTCATTTTAATTCTGGTCGTACTATAAATGCTTGTCTTCCCGTCTTTTACGACTTCATAATCATATGGAATCTTCCTTGAATTCCACCGCTTTTACCGTCTGCTCCTCTATCGCCTTCTAGAAAATCAGATAGCTGCTGCTCTGAATACGAGACTGCTTGATAGCAGGAATCACAAAACTGTTTAAAAACAAAGTAATAATCAAAGGCTGCAAAAACATAAAAACAAATAGGGATTCGGTCGATTCCCATTTCCCCCTACCCTATTCACTTCCGCTTATCAACATCGAGAAAAGAATTCGTCAAAATTCGGGGACGAATTGTTTTATCCATTCTTTACTCTCCTTGCTCAATCTATATCCTTTGCTCTTCTCCTTTTACGTGAAAAGAACCCGATACACGCAGTATAGGGTTCTTTTTGTGTTAAAATTGCCCAAAATCTTACAGATTACATAATTTTTGATTAAGTCACAAAAGCTCTTCTACCGCACCTTCTCTTCCCTCTTCTATTTCTTCCACTACACAGGGAAGCGATATGTCTTTGTAAAGTTCCTTTGCTGAAAGGCCTTTTAAAAGCGGAGGAAACGGAACTCACCTGAGTAATGAAATATCCACTATTACCGATCTTCCTCCAACATATTCCGAATGCCCATAATCTGTCCTTCCATCCGATTCAGGGCGAGAGATCAATGCTTTCTTCTCGCTCGTCTCTCGGGCTGTAACTTCTTTCTTTCCCCGCAAGCACAGTTCTCCATCTGGCACCTACCCGGAAATTCCCGTGACCTCATAATCCGCCTTCTCTACAGCTTCTTTCAGCTCGGCGTCACTGACAGCACTCTTCAAATAAACGACTGCTGTCCCGCTTTCATGACTCACCCTCTGCATGATCTACGCCGGAAATCGCCTCCAGTGCCTTCTTTACCGTTGCTTCGCAATGTCCGCACATCATTCCCTTAATTGTCATCTTCTTTTCCATCCTTTTTCCTCCTCTTTCTTTTCTCTCAACTTCTCTATCAGCTTCTGTCTGTCTTCTTCCGAAATTCCTTTCCGTTTATCGCTTTCCGCATGACTCATGGAAAAGAGATTCAGACGAAGTGCATTCAAACAAACTGTCACGCTGGATAAACTCATCGCCAATGCGCCAACCATCGAGTTCATCTCAAAAATTCAATGAAATACCGCAGAATAGAATCCGGCTGCAAGCGGAATGCATATAGCGTTATAGAAAGCCCAAAACAGGTTCTCGTGAATGTTGCGAATCGTAGCACGCGACAGACCGAATACTCTTCGGAATATCAAAACACGAGACTTCATCAATACAGGTCAGCAGCATCAATCGCGACATCTGTTTCCTGCCCCGATGGCAGCCGAGATCCGCCCTAGTAAGAGCAACTGCGTCGTTGATTCCGTCTCCCACCATAGCTACTTTTCCGAAACTCTGCAATTCCCGAATAACGGCTTCTTTTCCATCTGGAAGAACTTCACCAATGACGGCATCAACTCCCGCCTCCTTCGCAATCGCATCCGCCGTATTTTTGGTCCCCGGTCAGCATGACCATAAAGATTCCCTACGCTTTTAACTCCCCGAATACTTCCTTCGCATCCCTCTTTCAGGGTATCAGCTACAGCAATGGCGCCCAGGGCTGCTTCTTTCAGAAAAACAGATTCGTCTTCCCTTCCTGGGAGCGGGTGTACTTTCTCTACATACATCCTCTAGCCTCGCGAACTCTTTCCGAAGATGGCCGCTCTGAGCGCCAGAAGCTTCTCTGATGGAGTGCCGACACACCGTGCCCAGTTAGGGCCTGGAAATTCTTCTACCGGATGGGGAACAGTACTTCTCTTCTGCGCTAAGACTGCCTGTGCCTTTGCAAGCGGATGCTCTGAGATTTCTTCTCCGATAGAAACGGCGAGACCAGAAGAAGTTCTTTCCTCTTTGCTCCTCTTCTACCGGAATTACGTCAGTAGCATCGGTGCCACCGGTAGTAATGTTCCACCGTCTTATCGAGGGCGACTAGTTGCGCTGACCTTTCCCGCTTCCTCCAGGAGAAGCTGCCGTCTTTAAAGAGAATCCCGTTTTCCGCACCGACGCCGTTTTCCCGCGTGATGGCTGCGTGGCGAGTCCCAGCTCGGGACAGCGAGTGACCAGTACGGCAGCAGCACGGGAAAGTGCTGCGGAAGAATTCCGCTCCGCTGCCCAGTACAGCAACGAAAAGTGGAAAGAGCAACTCCGACTGACAAAAGACTCCCTGCAATCGATCTGCAGTCCGGGCAGTGATTTCGCCTTCCGTTTGCGCCGCGTTGAAACCATTTTCGATAATTTTGACGACGTGGTGCGTATCCTTTCCGACACGCGTCGCTCGGCTGTCATATAACCCGAACGAGTTCGGTATCGCGATGACACTATCTCCTTCTTCCTCGCCTCTACGAATGGAACTCTCCAGTAAGCGCTGATTCGTCCACCGCGGTTTTCCGGAAGAAGAAATTACTCCGTCTACCGGAATCTGCTCTCGGGACCTGCACCACAGACTATCCCCTCGGACTGGTCTCCAATCGGGACCGTCTTCTCTCTTCTTCATTCTGCAAAAGAACGGCTGTTTCGAGACTCTGGATCCTGATCGCTAACGCATTGGTTGTCTCTCACTGAGAGATGGACTCAGCATTTTTCCCAACAAGTGTAATCAGAGTGGGAATCATCGCCGCCGTTTCAAAATAGAGGTGGTAGTCCGAGTCTGCTTCGCCATCTCTGTTTCCTACTGCCGGGTAAAGAATCTTGCATATATAAGAGCCACAGGAGACGACGATGCCCGAAGATCCGAGGAGCCACCAGTGTATCCATATTGGGGAGAAGCTGCGAAAACCAAGAAGGATGACCGGAGGCGAAAAACTGTCTTGTTAATCAGCATTGCACGATTGTAAGCATCTCCGTCGCGCGCAAGCATTCCCGGATAAAGCAGGTACTTTTCAGTGATGTGATGGAAAAGAGCATCGGTCCCATGGAGCAGCGTCAATTAAGACCGCTAAAAAGAAGAATACAAAAGCGCTTCTTTAACTTTCGGTATCTGCTGTCTCTTTCAGTGCTTCCTCTTCCCACAGCTTTTTCTCCTTCCATATGACACCTGACCGTATCCCGCTTTTCCACCGCTCTCTTTCCAATGCCGCTTCGGAAGCCTCTCCTTCCACCGCTCAGACTGTTTTGCTAAGAAGGGAAACGGAACGGCTCTTCACGGCACTCTCGTCTGAGCTTTCTCTACCCCTTGCCTGACACGCTGCTGGGACATCCCTGCTGGCTGTACCTTTATTCTTCTGACTATAGGCGTTTCCCTTTCGCATGATATAATATACCCCAGTGCCTATATGCTCGAAAGCCAGAAAGGATAAGGAGGCCTAGAAAATAAGGAAGTTATGGGAGCTTCTGCCTCTGGTGCAGGGCCAGCTTCCATGATCACCACTGCGGTGAGCAGGTAGCTCCACCCTTCGTCATCTGTACTATACTATCTAGTGTTTCCGGATGCGTCGTCCGGCAGCAACCTGCATCTTCGCCGGATGACGAAGATCCAGCTGACAGCAATCGCCGTTTTCGAAACCGCATACTTTCTGCACAGACTTGCTGATTCAACTCCGGAAAAAGCCGGATGATCTGCAAAACAGCCTTCAAACTTACCGAGCTGTAAGGGCGACCATGCTTATCGTTATCTCTTCCAGACGGCAATAATCGGTAAACCAGTGTCGGTCAATCGAGCGGCGTTCCGTCGTCATGTCATTCATAAGTTTGATCAATAAAGCTGAGCTGCCGGAAGAAAGCTGCAGCCTGGTGGTCGAAGGCTGCTTTCACATGTTCTTTCAGTACTTTTTAGTTTGCATCATCGGTACATTACTCTCGCCAAAAAGCGAACCTTCCCGACTGCTTTCGGGTTCTGAAAACGCATCGCGCACACTTCTAGCACTTCCGGCTCGCTAAATCAGAGTCCGTGCCTGCTGTGCAGAAGGAGCACATCCAGATACTCCACCCACTTGCAGGCGATTTCGGGCTCCTCCTCCACGCTCTTTACGATATGTACTCTTTACCTCCAATCAAAACTCGCTCACGATTTCCATCACGAAAGCCCACACTTATCCTGAATCACAACTCACATCTCTCTTTGGGCAGTTCTTCCGCAGCTGCACCGATCAGCTCGCCTCCGCGTCTCCCTGCTGCCTTGGTCGCACTGATGAGAGTGGTTTCCTAGGCAGCACGCTGCCTCACTGCCTCGCCGCCTCTTCCACGGGCAATGACGGCATCCCGCATACAGCCCCAAAGGCAGTGCGGGACACATCCAACTTTTGGTGTCCCCTCTTTGACGGAGCCTGGGCTTATCACCCTTTTCCTCACCCTCTTTTCCTTCATCATCTCCTGCTTACCCTTCAAAGCCTGCAAAGGAGAAAACTGCACTGCCCTGTGCGATACTGCTGCTCCGCTTCCGATACAGCGGAGGGAATATCTATGCGTACAATTATTGCTATACCTTCGCCGATATCCTCTCTCTCTCTTCGGAAAGGCGTTTCCCAGCATCCGATATGCCTCCCTCTCTCCTTTGCTACCATGCACCCACTGCTGTACTGACCTCCACTATCCTGCTTGTTCTCTCCCACCGCCTCTGAGCTCCTTACCACATACTGGTACATGCGCTTCAATACCGCGATATACTTTCCATACGCGTGCATGAGATGGAGGGAGCCTCTCTGATTCCTCTTGCTTGTCCCATCCGTCTTCTGCTTCACGTCCTCCCTCTTCTCTTGCAGATAATGGAAAAGGTCCAGCGCTGCAAGTGTTTTCTAAAGGGACGCACATCTTCGAGAGACAGACAGCTTTGCAATCTGACGAGTGCTCAGTCTTTTATCCATAGTCTCGTCCTTGGGCGGATGGGAAATGGCGTCCGTAAGTTCCCACCTCCCTGTTTTCAGCCTTAAGTGACGATATCCGTGTACTCCTTTCGGTACACGGTATTTACGAGCATCTCTGCTCCTCTCCCCAGATAGGACTCTCCTATACATTCCTCATCAAAGGACAGATACAGCTCCACAAGCTCTGTTACAGGCCTCTCCACGAGGGGTGAGGATAGGGAAAAGGATATCCTCTGCAACAATTCTTCCTTTCTTTACTCATGCAGGCGGGTAAGGCACTACCCTTGGAAGAACTCTTCCGCGCTTCGCCTGTACTGGCATGAATGTCCTGATCTGCACGGCTCATATCCCCAGCCATGGTCAATCAGATACTCTGCCTGCATTCCAAAAACTTATGGGTAAAGCCTGATTCTGCTTTCTCCTTCTCCCGCCAGGCGTATGACCTCATCGCTATGATCCCGTATTGGGCAGTTCTCTTCCGTTCCTCACCGATTCTCCGAAATCCCACGGAGCGGACGATGGGTCCAAAAGCTACCCTGCACGATCGAGCTGCATGTAAGCTTGGCAAGCCGAAGTCCTTCCCTCTGCTTCAACTTCTTCATGGGATATGCTCCATCGCTACCTTTGCAAGGTACAGATTCTCCCCCCAGACAAACCGTGGCAGCGATCCCCATCTCCCGTATGGAGCCCGTCTTCACAATCTCTCCCGCAGGCTCCTCCGCGCCTTTCTGATACACTTCTTCGTAAGGACGCAAATCCGATAAAGACCTCCCATCTACGGAATAAACATGGATATCACTCCTTCGATGCATAACGCAGATTAAATCTCGCCTTGTTCTCTTGCCACTCCATATACAGCGCCACCATCCTGAGCAGTGCCGTAATATAGGATAATGCCAAAAGGGATACGTCCTTAAATCCGAATCCAGGCAGGAACTCCCAATCAGCCTCCCAGTTCCGTCCCTCCTTTCTGATAATTGATCTCTTTCACCTTCTCTATGACTTCAAAAAGCCGCGGTCTTCCGGGTACCTGCCGAGGCTCTTCAAAGACAGACTCACCGCAAAGGCAATCATTCTCCGTGCGCCCTCCGTCCGCAACTACGAGATAAGGCATCCATCGGATCCAGCCCCCACTCCGCACTCACAAGCATAAAACAACTTCAAATCAATCGCCATAATCCACAGGATGCTCCTCTTCCCATTATGGCACTCGGACTTTCCTCCCCATCTGCTTCTCTTCTCTCTCCCTCTGTTCCTGTCCTCTCTCTCTCCTTTATTTTCTATATCTTATAATGAACATTTGTTTTGCTAAATATTGTTAGTTCTGTTTTTTGTAAGAAAAAGCGTTCGAAAGAAGGTAGAGGAGGATACACTTGTTTCATTCCTTCTTGTGCACAACAAAAAAATAGAACACCATCTTTAGAAAAATCATGTTCTATCTTTTCCTCTTTATCATACCTGCAAAAAACAAGCAAATTCGATTCGGCTAAACTTCGACTACACTTCTCCTTCCGAAGAAGGCAGCCCACCTACGGGCAGTGCGGCAATAGAACCCGCGATAATGAATTTCCATCCTTCCGCTCGCTTGAATCGCTCCCGAATGCTTCTTCAGGCGCTTTGCATCCTCTAAGCAAGCTGGTGACTGAGAAAACAGGGTTCGGAGGAAAGATATCCCGCCTTCTCCATCTTGGACAGAACATTCTATGGCCTGTTTCTTTCCCGTGCCTTTTCTATCGGCTTTAGTGTTCCCTCACCGGTAATCGCTGAGTACCGGACAGATTTTCAGAATGCCGCCGATAAATCGGCTGCTTTACTGACTCTTCCTCCTGGATAAAGAATCGGAGATCCGGTGAAGAAATAGTAGCCAAGCAGAACGCCATTTCTCCACTTCCTTTCCAGTGCATCAATGGAAAGCCCTCCTGCTTTAAAGGCGTATGCTTTATCGACAAGAAGTCCGTAGCCGGAAGAGGCCATAAGGAGTCTACAATCTCAATCTTTCTCCGGGAACTCTTCAGGAGAATATCCCTCGCAATATGGCAAAGAAATTAAAAGTGCCTGAAACGCTGGACAAAGCGAAAATGATATGAAAATATCCTTCCCCTACAGACAAAAACTTCCGAAAACTTTCAACGCCATAGTCTTCCGTATTAATCTGGGTCGGTCTGCTCTTTTCTCCGGAAAAGCATGCGAAGAAGAAGAGCTTTTCCTGCGGAAGAGGAGACATAAAAATCATCATTCACTCTTTCTCCCCAGATAGTAGCTTCCCGCGCGAGATCAGATTCCACTACCATGCTCTTCTGCAGGCCTTACTTGAAGTCCATTGACAGAACAGCAAGAGAGTACATGCGTTTCCATAACACATCTTTCTGCGTTTTTATTCTCCAAGGACGTCCGAATCGCACGCGGCGTCCTGTAATTCCCAACGGTATATTTCGTGTTCCCGGAACGACGGGATGCCGCGACTGACCACCTGTCCGTTTCCGAATATGAAATGCCGAAACGCATGATTTACGGTCCCCGACGGTTGGCACTGAAAATCAAAATCTCCGGCTTTATATTTTTCACTGCTTACCTTGCAGAACCGGTCTTTGCCTGCTCTCTGGATACTCTCGGAAGAGATACCCCATATTTCGCCATAATGGTCTGGGTGAATCCGGAACAATCCGCGCCGTGAGTGAAATCCCGCCCCAAACGTAAGGATTCCCCAACAAACTGACAAAGCAAGTTTACCAAATCACTTCTTCTCTTTAACGCCTGATTCTCCCGATCCTGTGGGACGATAACTGAACGCTTCATAGAGCATATAGCTTACGGAAACATTGTTGTCTCTCGTAGAAACAAGCTCCCTGCTCTCCGTCCTCATCATCTCGGAATCCAAGTCAGGTGCACCCACCCGTCCAGCTGATTAATAACGGTAGCGCTGATCCTTCAGTAATCTTGGTCCTGCCTTTGCACTAAGGTCCGGACTGGAACGGACATTTAAAGAATCCGTATTCACGATGGCCATGACCTGCGCGTGCTTTGGGGCAAGCTGCTCCGCCTCTTGCCCACAGGCTACAAGTTCCCGCCTTCACGCTAGCCTGTGTCTTCCCGACTGATCTTGACCACCCGTTCTCTTCGGAAGAATATTGCCTCCAGCAAAGCGGAAATTACCGATAATGTTGTCAGTCCCTTGTCTTCCGGAGTAGAACGGATATTGATATAGTCCTGCGCCTTGGAGAGCTGAGATTGTCATACATATTCAATACTTTCTGTCTGAGATTTAAGCTTCTCGCCTCATCCAGTCCATACTCAGCCGAACGATCGACTTGGAAGAAATGTAGGCATTCTCTACTCCTCAGTGTATCCGCAGAAATCTGCAAATAATCCTTTCCGCTTCGACTCAAAACAATATAGCGCTCCCCTTTCGCACAAGAGGACGGGGTGTTTGCCATCCGCTTTCTCCGGCGTAGAACGATCCGCAGTTTATCACCAAGAATCGTCACTCTCGGTGCCATATATTCCACCGCCTTCTTCTTCGCTTCTTCTCCTTCTAGAAGATGCTTCTTCGCTCTCCCTGTGCCTTCAGGCCGCCGGAACACACCTTCGCAGCCTTCCTTGCCCTCAATATTGGACTGCAAAATATCGACTCCTGCACCGTTTCGTAAGATGCCGATGATATCTCGAATGTCGTTTTCATCCGTATCGGAACGAAAAATTGATATAGGAATCACACTGCACCAAACCGAGATTCTGATAGCGGGATCAAAGGCTTTTCCCTGCTCCTCCCGCATCTTCGCTTTTTAATGTAAGACAGTTTCCTCTTTTCTCCCGCCTGCTCTCAGGAAGCGTGGAGGAAGAGGCAACGTTCGCATCCTTGCTTTTTCGATGCCGCATCCGTTTCCCTTGGCTCGGCTCCTGTCGCCTTCTTCTGCACTTGCCTTTCCGCAGGACAAAGAGTGAAAACAGAGCACAGAAAAAGAGAAGAAGGCAAAACTGTCTTATTCTTTTCACCATTCAGACTATCGTTCATTTCCTAAAACCTCACGGAAACGGGTTTCAAGCCGATGAAAAGCCCCCTGTACGTTTTCCCTTACTATAGCGATGAGAGAAAAAGAGATCTGGACGTTCCATTGTACAATACCCGCTTGGAAATATTCTCGATGGAACGGAAGCATCCACACCAATCTGCCGATTTAATTCCCATAAATCGATATAAAACTTCTCTTTGGAACTCCGCTGAATGGCTGCTTTTTAGCGCCTCTCTCTCTCCGGATCACTTCCCTTCATCAAAGAAACGCTTCAAAAGAAACCTCTCCACCATCTTCGGAAACTTCACTAGCAGATCCTTACAAATGACTCCGGGCCGATAGCTCAGAAGAAGATCTTCCGGCCTCAGAGAAAGGCAGTTTCCATCGCGGAATGACGTTTTTAAAAATCTCCGCGGGTTCCCCGCCAGCCGCTATGACACGCGCCTGTTGCCCTGTGCACTCGGGTATGTAGAGCAGAATCGGGACGCAATCCGCAGAAAAAGACGGAAAGCACACACATCCTCTTCCTCTGTAATCATCCGTCGACATCCTGATAATCTCTTTCCGAAAAGATGCTTCCCTCTGTCCTTCTTTCGACCTACAAAACATGGACACTATGACTTTGCTTTTGATGAAAACAAAATCTTCTGCGCTCACTCCCCAAAGCGCCCGCGAAAGGCGATAATTTTCAATCACCCTTTCCTTTTCGTCCCCTAAAAGCAGATTCAGAGCGGAAGATGCCGTTCCGGAAACGACCGCCGAGCCTCGTGGAAAAACCGTGGCGGGTCGCTTCTATTCCTTCCGGAAGGAGACTCCTAAGAGGAATCTTCCGTCCTCGATAGGATATTCTTTATCGGAAAAACTGTCTTCAACTTCACTCCTGTTCTTTTATGCGAAATACACTCCAATCGCTTCAATCTAGGACAACCCGAGAATTTTCGCCATCTCTTCCCGTAGTCTTACTTTGCATGACCCTGCCCGTCTATCCGCGGCCTTTGCCGCTTCGATATTCTCGGAAGGTCATCAATAAAAGAAAGCAACTGGACGGTTCAAGCTGAAATGTCTCTAAAAAGCGAGTATAGATAATGTCTTGCGGTTTCAAGCAACGGTGCTCAGCAGAATAAAAGATACCCGAAAAGCATTCCACTGCCGGAATAATCTCCTTATAAATCCGGCTCAGGCGTAAAGAGGCATTGGAAAGCAAATAGATTGCTTTCCGCTGCCTTTAAAGCACGGATATTCTCTGCCGCCCCGGGAGTCTGTTTCATATTATAAAGGTGCCAATCCCGAAAAAGATAGATGGGCAATTTCCATAACTTCTCCGAGGGCAGTCGCTCCATCCATCGTTTTTCCTTCCTCCTCCGTAATCAGTCCGGCATCCAGCATCACCCACTCTCCGGATGAAAAACAACATTCTTCAGAATATAAATTTCTTCTTCTACCGAAGTATAATGCCGTATAACCAGCTCGGGTCATAGCTTATCAGAACATTTCCCATATCGAACAAAATATTTTTATAAGAAACCATTACAATCCTCCGAATTTTTATAAAAAAATCCCGAGCATCGCTCGGGATATGACAATCCGGGAATCGAAACGGGATTCAGCCGTGAGAGGGCTGCGTCTTAACCGCTTGACCAATTCAGCTTAAAGTCGATGCGCAATCGACTTAGGAAGTCTATCATTTCACTGTATTTCCGTCAAGTAATTTTTCTAAATCTTCAAAAACTTGGGATAGGAAATGGAAGCATGTCCACATCCTCGATTTCCATCAGTTTGTCTTGTCACAAAAGAAGCCCCAGAATCGCAAAACTCATCGCGATGCGATGATCACTTATAGGAAGATGCACTTTCTTTCCGCTGCTCGGGAAGATGCCTCCTTTTCGGATTCGCATGCCGTCTTCCGTTTCCACCGCAGAAATACCGAGCAACTGTAGATTCTCTACCACTGCACGAATCCGATTGGACTCCTTCACTTTCAGTTCCGCCGCATCTTTAATGACAGTCTCTCCTCGGCAATCACGCCAAGAATCGCAAGGATGGGCAGTTCATCGATCAGCCTCGGAATGATTGCACCGCTGATTTCCGTCCCGTGCAAGCTCCGAAGCAAAAGAAAGAGATCTCCGTCTCCTCTCCACCCGCGACCCTCTGATTCCGAGATCTCATACTCGCGCCCATTCGAGATAAAACCTCTAAAATCCCCGTTCTGGACGAGTTTAAAACCAGACATTCTGTAGGAGCAGTTCCGACCCCGGAAGGAAAAATACCGCCGCCATGAAGTAGAAGCGGAAGAGATATCTCCGGTACGGTAAAAACGCCGGAAAAGGGACATGCAGAGTGGCTCCTCCCATGATTCGTATCCTCGCCTTTCCTCCTGCTTCGATTGTCGTCCGAATATCCGCTCCCATAACGGAAAGCATCCTCTCCGGTATGATCCCGGGAAAGGAAAGAGGCTCCCATCAGAGCGTTTCCCCTTCTGTGGAAAGGGCAGCCAGAAGAACCGCCGACTTTACCTGCGCAGAAGCAATCTGACTCTCGTAGAAGAGGCATGAAGTTTAGCTGAAAAATATGCAGCAGTGCCGTCTGCCGCTCTCCTTCCGCATGAATCTCCGCCCCCATTTCCAGCAAGGGCTTCCTCACCCGCTCCATGGGGCGCCGACAAAGACTCTCGTCCCCCGTCAAAACGGAGGGAAAAAGGCTGCCGGAAAGAAATTCCCGTCATGAGACGCATCGTCGTGCCGGAATTTCCGCAATCCAGCAGCTCCCTTCGCTTCCTGAAGTCCTCGAAGTCCTTTTCCGAAAACCCGTATACGCTCTCCTCTTTTCTATAGCAATACCGAGATTGAAAAACAGCCATGGTCGATAGACAATCTGCGGAGGAAGAAAGCCTTCAATGACGGTGGAGCCTTCTGCAAGTGCGGAAATATAATGGCTCTATGAGAAATACTCTTATCCCCAGAACACGCAGTCTACCTTTTAAAACTTTTCCCGCACCATACAGTTCTACCTTCATTTTTCCACCTTCATTTCTCATCGCATGCTGCGCTAAAAACCGCTAATCCAAATATCCTTTCATCTCCAGGTAACTCCGCATAAGCACTTCCATCTCGCTGTAATCAATACGAGAAGCATTGATCATCAGATCATAGTTATCCACCTTCATCCAGTCTTCTCCGGTGTAATACTTATGATACTCTCTTCGTTCCCGATCGATTTTTCTTAATCCGCCTCTTCGCCTCTTCTTCATCCACCTTGCAATAATCCATGGTTCTTTCGATTCGTTTCTCCATATCGGCATAGACAAAGAAATCAATATAGTGCCTTTCCAGCTTCCCTTAAAATCACACTGGCGCAGCGCCCCGCAATAATACAGCTCTCCTGCTCCGCAAGTTCCACCACAACCTGGCTTTTGAAAACGAAAGATTCTCCGGACTACGATATCTTCTTCAAGACTCGGCTTACCCAGTCTCGGTTTCAGGGAATCAACAATCTTATACAGAATATTACTTCCCGCCTTTTCATCCATAAACGAAAATACTGCTCTCCTATCGCGGTTTTCTCCGATGTAATGCGTAAAATCTCTTCATCATAAAAAGGAATCCCGAGAGATGCCGCAAGACTCTTTCCTACTGTTCTTCCTTCCGAACCATACTACCGCCCTATGGTAATGACCACTTTTTGTAAGCATATTTGCCTCCTAATCTCTTCGCCTGCTTCTTATTATAAAGATGACTCCACGGTGGAAGGAAAGCGGATTTTAATGCTTCTCCACACTAGGACAGTAAAAATCCGGTCGTTGTCCAAAAACTTTCCCCGCCTTTTTCGGAAAAGAGGCGCAAAAAGATCTTCTACCGTAAGATGCTCCCTCTCCGCTCCGGAAAGATCGAGTCAATCTTTCCGCTATCCATCATCAGGGTTCTGTTGCCCGGTTCCAAGGCCTGATGCATATTGTGGGTAATCATAAGGCAGGTAATCTGTCTCTCTCGCACAATACTCTTTGTAAGGGAAAGAACCTTCTCCGCCGTTCCCGGGTCAAGTGCTGCAGTATGCTCATCGAGAGGAGAATCTTCGGGTGTAACCATCGTTGCCATAAGAAGGGTCAGGGCCTGTCTCTGTCCGCCGAAAGTAAACCGACCGGATGAGAAAGACGGTCTTCCAATCCCATGCCAAGAAGACTTGACTGCTCTCTAAAATACGCTTTCCTTCTTTTCCCACGGGAAAACAGAGACAGTCCGCTTGCCCGAATATAGGACACGGACAGATTCTCTTCAATGCTCATGTGAGGCGCCGTCCCCATCAACGGATCCTGAAAAAGACGTCCGATAAAAGCACTCCGTTTATGCTCCTGTAGAAAGGTAGTTCCTGTCCATCAGGACGACACTCCCCCAGTCTAAAAGGAAGGATCCGGAAATGGCGATTGAATAAAGATGAGACTTCCTGCTCCGTTACTCCCCACAATTGTTGCAAAATCTCCCTTTTCCAGGTGAAAGGGAAACGTTTCATGAGGCTTTTTCTCATGAATGGTATGCGGATTAAAGGTCTTCTCCAGATTCTTCAAATCAAGCATCCTTCCCCTTTCTCGGATTGCATTTCGTCTTAGTTTCGCGTAATGCAAGAGTTCCTGCTGTTCTCGTCGAAGAAATTGCAATAGCGACAATCAGCGCACTGACCAGCTTGAGCCTCCGTCGGAATACGAAGACGAAGCGCCAGCGCAATCACAATGCGGTGAGTATCGCCCCGAGAATCACACCAAAGATGCGGAGAAGCTTCTTTTTTCCAAAACAAGCTCTCCCCGATAACCAGGAAGCCAGGGGCAACCGTCACCATCCCATTCCCCAGATTGATGTCGGATGCCTTATTATACTGGGCAATCAAAGAACCGGATAAGGCGGTAAGCGCATTCGACAGGCATAGTCCCACGGTAATCGTAAAAGAAGGGATTAATGGAAGAAGCGCGCACCATTGCCGGACTGTCTCCGGTTGCACGGATAGAAAGTCCGAGGCCGGTTCCGAAAAACCAGCGAAGAAAGGCAACAAAAGCACAATCAGAAGAAGCGGAAGAAATCGTTCCCCACTCGGAAAGCACGGGATGCAGTCCGGAAAACAAAGTAAAAACCGTATCCGTACCAAAAATAGACAGGTTGGAGGAAAATCCCATGACAGCCAGATTGATGGTATACAACCCCCGTATTGACAATAATTCCGGACAAAATACTTTCTATTCCCAGTGGGTCTGTAAAAAGCAGTGCAGAGACCGGATGAGAGAACCGGAAAGCATTGCCATAAAAATCCGAGAATAGGGTGTCCCGCAATCGTAAAGACTGCGGAAACCGCTGTTCCCAGAGTGAAAAGAACCGTCCGTGGACAGGGTCTGCAATATTTAAAATACTATAGGATATAAAGAGGGCTATCGCTACCAGCGCATAGATCAGCCCGATTTCAAGCGCTGTCTGAATGATGCCGACTGTAAAAACTCTGCCATATCTTTCCCTGCTACTTACTTTGAAAATTCCTGTTGGGTTTTAATTTCTTCCACTTTCGTGCAATAGGGCTTGAACTTTCTCCTTCAGCTCCTCCATGGAAAGTCCGACTTTTCTGCGGTATCCGTATTGACTGTCGCGATACGGTTGTCAAAGGTCTTCACCGCAAGGCTCTTCGGCTCTTTCCTTCTCTCAGTACTTCATCCACCATATCCGCCGTGGCTTTACCGAGTTGCATAATCCCACACCATACCCTGCAAAGCGCCGTTTGAGGCAAAGGGAATCCGCACCGCCAAAGATGGGGAATCTTTGCTTTCTGGAGCTTCTCGCATAAAAGCTCAGTTCCGCTTTTCTGTATCGTATTGTCCGTCGGCGTAAAGATGGCATCGACTTTTTCCGCGATCAGCGCATCCACCGCCTGATTCACTTCATCCGTTGTCGTTCTCGTCTTCTCTACCACTTCAACGCCCTTTCCTTCCAGGAATTTCTTTGCATCTTCAATCGGCGCCTTTGAAGAACTCCTCACTCTTGGAATACAAAAAGCCCGATCTTCTTCGCATTCGGATTCTCTGCGAAAATCAAATTCATGATGGCATCCGTATTTAAAGCATCGAAGTCCCGGTAAGGTTTCGGCTCTTCCATGGACTGCACAATCTTTGCGGAAACCGGGTCGGACACGGCGGAGAAAACAACCGGGATATCCTTTTCCCTCCACAGCGGACTGTACAACCTGTACGGCAGGGTCGCAATCGGTACGATGACATCCACCTTATCCGCGATAAGCTGCGCTGTCATCTGGTTCAAAAACAGAAGCATCTCCCTGTCCGTTCAATCTGTATTCTTTATATTCGTACTTCGTTCCGTCCTTGGAGGCTGTCAGAAAACTCCGTACAAAGGCTGTCTTCCAATCTGGTTTAAGGAAGGATGGTCCATGAATTTTCAGAATTCCCACCTTATAGGTCTTTCAGCGTTTTTCCTCCGCCTTCTCACCGCTATCCTTTTATCTTCTCCCTGAGCCGTTGTCTCCCTTTACGGCAGCGTTCTCTCCCTTGCTTTCCGTCTGTCCTCCTTTTTCGCATCAGGCGAAAAGAGAAAAGTGCAGTGGCCGCTAAACAAACTGTTGCCAAAAATCTTTCATCTTACCCTCCTTTTCGTTTAGCAAGGCTTTACTCTAACATAGAACCGCACCCTGTAAACGAACTTAGTCTCTGTTTTCTATCCGCTTCCATACGGAATTCCTATAGCTTCCATAACTTTTTCCTCCTACGGAAAACATAAAAATACGAAAATCTTATGAAACTTTTATTCTTTTTAGAATACCTTTCTTGTTGCTCTCCTCCATCTATGCTAGAGTAGCAAACGTTTAGTTCCGTTTCTGTTTCCATTCCCGGCATAGAAATCCTTTTTCCTTGCCTTTTTCTTAGTTTTGGGAGAGAAACGGAGAACGGAGTTTTAAAGATTAGGAGTATAGAATGGGGTGTAGACATGACGAAACATACAGACTGGGAATCGACATTGGTTCAACTACGAGTAAAAGTGGCTATTCTGGATTCGGAAAAATCATCTTCTATTTTCAGACTACCGGAGACATTTTGCCAATATTCGGAAACAGCTGGCAGACCTTCTGGAAGAAGCCAAAAAGCACACGGGATCTTTTCCTTCGCATGGTGGTAACCGGCTCCGGCGGACTGACTCTGGCAAAGCACATGGGACAACCCTTCTGCCAGGAAGTCGTTGCCATGTAGCCACGGCTTTAAAGAACTACCCTAAGACGGATGTCGCTATTGAACTCGGCGGTGAAGACGCAAAGATCATCTATTTCAAAGGCGGAATCGATCAGCGAATGAACGGGATCTGCGCAGGAGGAACCGGCTCCTTTATCGACCAGATGGCTTCCCTCCTGCACACCGATGCGACAGGATTAAACGAACTGGCTAAGAACCATCAGATGATTTATCCCATTGCCGCACGCTGCGGTGTTTTTGCCAAAACGGATATTCAACCGCTCATCAACAGAAGGTGCTGCGAGAGAAGACCTCGCGGCTTCCATTTTTCAGGCGGTTTGTAACCAGACTCATCTCCGGTCTTGCACAGGGAAAGCCGATTCGCGGACACGTCGCCTTCCTCGGCGGTCCTCTTCACTTATGCCGGAACTCAGAAACAGTTTTATCCGCACCCTGCATCTGACAGAGGAGGAAATCATCAATCCGGAGAATTCCCACCCTATACGCCGCAATCGGATCCGCTTTTGAACGCAGAAGGAAAAATGCGGCGGCAAAGCTCTCCGACCTGATTCCCCGCCTTCGTGCCCGGCATTAAAATGGACAGTGAAATCAAAAAGAATGCATAGCCCTCTTCTCTTCCGAGGAAGGGTATGATGCGTTTATTCATCGACACGAGAAAGCGAAAGTAAAAGAAGAGATTTAAGCGCTTTACCACGGAAAATGTTTCTTCGGTATTGATGCCGGATCAACCACAACGAAGCTCGCCTTAATCTCCGAAGAAGGAGAGCTCCTTTATACATTCTATTCGGGAAATGAAGGATCCCCCATTAAAACAGCCATTAAAGCAGTGAAAGAGATCAAAGAACAGCTTCCCGATGCGGAAATTGCTTACCCTGCTCTACCGGATACGGTGAGGCACTCTTGAAGTCCGCCTTTCAGCTGGATGAAGGAAGTAGAAACCATTGCACACTACTACGCTGCCTCCTTCTTCGAGCCGGATGTGGACTGTATTCTGACATCGGCGGGCAGGGATATGAAGTGTATTCATATCAAAGACGGTACCGTGGATAATGTGCAATTAAACGAAGCCTGTTCTTCGGGCTGCGGATCCTTCCTGGAGACTTTCGCGAAGTCTCTAGATTACACTGTGGAGGATTTTAGCGAAAGAAGCGCTTTTCACGAAAAATCCGACGGATCTCAGTTCCGTTGTACCGTTTTCATGAACTCGAACGTCAAAGCGGCACAGAAAGAAGGGGCAACCGTTGCCGATATCTCTGCAGGGACTGGCATACTCTGTCATTAAGAACGCCTTGTATAAGGTTATCAAAGTGACGAATCCGAAAGATCTCCGAAGCACATCGTTGTACAGGGCGGAACCTTCTACAATAATGCGGTGCTCCGTTCCCTTGAAGAAACGCTGGGGCAGAACGTGGTGCGTCCGGATATTGCCGGAATCATGGGCGCCTTTGGTGCGGCACTGATTGCCAGAGAGCGATACTACATTGAAACGGAAAAACTGGAAAATGAAATTCTCGCCGGGGAGGAAGACCGGAGGTTCTCTCTGCTTCCGGCTAGCAAAAAGACTGCCATGCTGCCTTTGGAGGAGATTGCTCATTTATCTTTTGAGAGCAAGATGAGCCGCTGCGGACTCTGCGGAAACAAATGTGCTCACGATTAATGACTTCGGATCCGGCAGAAGGTTCATCTCCGGAAACCGTTGTGAGCGCGGTGCAGGACTTCCGAAGGCAAAGTCGAAATCCGAATCTTTATAAGTACAAGGTACAGCGTGTCTTCGGCTACGAACCCCTGTCCCCTGAGAAAGCAAAGCGAGGAGAAGTCGGCATTCCGCGCGTCCTGAATATGTACGAGAATTTCCCCTTCTGGGCTGTTTTTCTTCAAAGAACTCGAGTTTCGTACCGTGCTCTCCTTCTTCCAATAAGAAAATCTACGAGATGGGCATTGAATCCATTCCCTCAGAGTCCGAGTGCTATCCTGCGAAGCTGGTCCACAGCCACATCGAATGGTTAATCAAGAGGGACAGAACTTCATCTTCTATCCCTGTATTCCGTATGGGAGAGAAACGAAACGGAAAGCGCCGGCAATCACTATAATGCCCTATGGTGACGTCCTATGCGGAAAAACATTACAAGAATAACGTAGAAAACCTGGAAGAGAAAGCATTTTCTTTATGAACCCTTCCTGGCTTTTCAGCAAATGAAAAAGTACTGACAGACCAGCTCACGAAAGTATTTGTCTCATCCGAAACAGATTAAAGATTCCGTAAAACCTGCCGGAGAATGGACTGTAGAAAAGATCGGGAAAAGTTTAGGAGTGGAATTTTACGGAAAGAAAGAAGTTCGCCAGGCTGCCCATCTCGCCTGGGAAGAGCTTCTACAGTCCCGAAAGGATATCGAGAAAAAGGAGAAGAGACACTTCTATGGATGGAAAAGACGGGGCACAGGGGCATCGTCCTTGCCGGACGTCTCTACCACTGGTGATCCGGAAATACACCACGGTATCCCTGAGCTGATTACTTCCTACAACTTTGCTGTACTGACAGAGGACCTGTTTCTCATCTTGCAGAGGTGGAGCGCCCGATCATCGTAACGGACCAGTGGATGTATCACTCCCGTCTTTATCGTGCAGCCGCTTTTTACAAAAACGCAGGAGAATCTGGATTTTATTCAGTTAAACTCCTTCGGTTGCGGACTGGATGCCGTAACGGTCGATCAGGCAAGGACATCTTGAACGGCTCCGATAAAATTTATACGGTTTTAAAAATCGATGAAGTCAATAACCTCGGAGCCGCAAGAATCCGCATTCGTTCTCTTCTTGCCGCAATCCGCGTTCGTGCAGAAAAGAAGTACAGGAGAACGATGCGCTCCGAAAAAGTACGAAAGAAAACTTTTCACCGTGGATATGAAGAAGGAAGGCTACACGATTCTTTGCCCGCAGATGTCCCCATTCACTTTGAACTTATTGAACCGGCGATTCGTTCCGAGGGGTATAACCTGGTCGTTCTGAACAATGACAACCGTTCCGCTATTGATACCGGCTTACAGTATGTGAACAACGACCCTGCGCCCTCTATCATCGTAGTGGACAGATTATGGAGGCGCTCTCTCCGGAAAATATGACCTCATACAAACTGCCGTCATCATGTCACAGACCGGCGGCGGTTGCCGTGCACTCGAACTACATCGGCTTCATTCGTCGGGCACTGGAGAAAGCGGATATGGGACAGATTCCGGTAATCTTCAATGCCAATGGAATGGAATCCACGCCGGATTTAAACTGACGATTCCTCTTTAACCAGGGCACTGTAAGGAGTGGTTTACGGAGACCTCTTTATGCGCCTCCTTTATGCAACGCGCCCTCACGAATTACAGGAGGGTGCTGCGGAAGCCGTTCATCAGAAATGGAAAATCTGCATCGAAAGTCTCTCCAAAAGAGCATTCCTATCCTGGAATTCAATAAGAATATTATGGAATCTGTACGGGACTTCGATGCTCTCCCTTTCTTCCGAAGAGAAAGCAAAGGTCGGGATTGTCGGAGAAATTCTGGTCAAGTTTTCTCCTCTTGCAGAACAACCATATCGTTGATCTTTTCTAGAGAAAGAGGGTGCCGAAGCCGTTATGCCGGATCTCATGGACTTCCTGCTTTACTGCTTCTATAACCAGAACTTTAAATATCAAAAATCTGGGTGCTTCCTGGAAAGGAAAAACACTCTGCAATATCGCCATTTCCTTCTGGAATCCTTCCGTAAGTCCGCAGAAGACAGAATTAACAAAGCTCAAGCACTTCACCGCACCGGAGAGATCCAGGACTTGGCAAAAATGGCACGGGAATATGTCTCCTTGGGAAATCAGACCGGAGAAGGTTGGTTCTTAACCGGAGAAATGCTTGAACTTTTTAGTGGAAGGCGTAGATAATATCGTTTTGTACACAACCTTTTGGTTGCCTGCCGAATCATATTGTAGGAAAGGCGTGATTAAAGAGTTGAAGCGGCACAATCCCGGTGCAAATATCATTGCTGTTGACTGACGATGCCGGTGCCTCTGAAGTAAACCAATTGAACTGAATCGTTGATGCCGACCGTCGCTCCAAAAATAAAATACGGGACAAGCACCTAAGGAGAAAATGATGGATATTGCAAAAATGATTGACCACACGATGCTGAAAGCGGATGCCACGAAGGATACCATCCTCCGTTACTGTGAAGAAGCGAAGACAACGGCTTCGCATCGGTCTGTAAACAGTCTCACGTCGCCCTTGTTGCAAAGGCGCTGCAAGGCCCGGCGTACATACCCTGCACCGTTGTGGCTTTCCCCGGGCGCAATGTCCACTAAGGCAAAAAGCCTTTTGAGGCAAAACAAGCTGTAGAGGACGGGGCTTGTGAAGTGGACATGGTTCTCCACATCGGGCATTAAAAGATAAGGATTATCTCTAGTGAAAGAAGATATCCGCGCCGTGGTTATGGCAAGTAAACCGGCCTCGTAAAGGTAATTCTGGAAACCTGTCTGACGAATAAAGAAGAAACTCCGCATCGCCTCTGCGTTGTCCGAAGAGGCCGGTGATTTCATCAAAACTTCCACGGATTTTTCTACCGGAGGAGCTACCGTGAGGACATCAGAATCATGAAAGAATCCGTTTCCAAAATGAAGCTGAAAGCCAGCGGGGAATTCCGTTCCAGAGAATTTGCGGAAGAATTAATTGCTGCGGTGCGAACCGACTGAGTGCGTTGGAAACTGTTTGCTTCTCTTATAGAGCTCGTCCCACTCGCCGACAAAAACTTCCCTTGCACCTCCACTCATAAAGGCGTGTTTTCGTTTTCTCATCGTAACGAATTTCCAGATCTCCGCCCCGGAGGTGCACAAGTACGGAAGCATCCAGCTTTTTAGAAGATAGCCTGCCACAACGGATGCGTTGCCCCGGTTCCACAGGCTAGTGTCTCTCCCTGATCCCTCTATAGACTCGAAAAACGGATCTCATTTCGACTGATGATCTCAATAAATTCACTATTCACCCGATTCGAAAAACGCGGATGTTTCTCAAAGGCTTCTCCCAAGCGGGGAAAATCAATGGTATCAATATCAGGTCCCAAAACGGCATTGTCTTCCAGGAAGTACACGGCGTGCGGATTTCTACATCGATTCCCACAAAAGATAAATCCATTCCTGCCACTTATCTTTTTCGGGAAGTGAACCGGAAAGCTTCACCTCTCCGCATATCCACTGTTGCCCGTACAAGTTTTTCCTTCTTCCGCTTGAAAAGAAATTTCTTTACGCCGGATAAAGTTTCAATTTGCATACTTTTGCGATCTTTTTCCACCATCCCGTGGTCATAAAGATACTTTTGCCGTACAACGAATTCCATTTCCGCACATCGCGCCTTCCGACCCGTCGGCATTGAACATATGCATGAAAGCGTCTGCCACCTTACTCGGCTCAATCAGGATGATTCCATCCCCGCCGACCCCGAAGTGACGGTCTGCCATCTGTACGGCAAGCTCTGCAGGATGCCTCTACTTTTTCTTTTAAAGCAATTGATATAGATATACGTGACCTGGATCTTCCATTTTCGTGAATTGCATTCTTCCTCTCTTCCTTCTCCGCTTCTCTAGTTGATTTGCTTTCGCGCCTGTCTACAAATTCATAAAAGACCGGATTCCCTGTTTGTGCGTATCCTTTTTCTCTTTAGCTTGTACTTTCCTGCCTCGTCCTTCATATTCCATTCCGGAAAGCTTCTCCGTAAGGCTCTTTTCCTCGACTTCCTCTGCCGTGTAAGAAGAATATGGATTGCATCTTCTGGACTTCCTCTTACTCATAAAGATAGGTAAAAGTCTTCACACTTTCCCTTCCGAAAATCCTTCCTATCCCAGTCATCCCCAGTAAACAGCAAAGTTGTGGCTTTTCTAAAAATTGCCTTCCTTCCGGACTGTAGTGTCCCAGGATAGAGAATATCAACTCGCATCTTCCAGTTTCTTTTACCTTACTCTGCAAACCTCCTTTGAGGAATACGAAGCAATTCTGCGCTTCCAGTGTCTGAAAAAGCCTCTGCAAGTTCCGTAGAGGCACTCGTTTTTCTCCGTCTCCAGAATTCCAAGGAACGTGAAATGCTTCGTTATAAGCAAAAAGAAAGGATCCACTACCCTGTCTTCCAGAGATTTTTCCAAGACAAAAACCATAGTCTCCAAGCTCTTTTTCCGACATAATCTAGCGCAAGATAGGAATCTTTCCTTCTCACTATACTCCGAAAGAATCGCCGCAGTCTCTTCTCCTTCGCCGATAACCGCTTCTGCCTTCCTTTTCTCAGTTCCTCCTCAAGCTCCTTTCTCCTTCGGGTTTAGAAAAGGATTTCCACTCCCTTTCTTTTCTCCATATTCTTTAGAAGAGCGGACTTCTCCTTCTCCCGAATCCATCAGAATCCCAACTGGAAGACTTTTCCGGACAGATTGAAGACGATGCGGAAGCGTTCGAAGGAAGTTTTTTCACGCAGAAAAAGCAAAGAAAAGGACGACGAAAAAGAGGATAAAAAGAAGAAGCAAAACCATCTTTTTCCACCTTTCCCGCGAGCGCTCCTTTCGCGCCTTCCGCTTTCTCTCTCTCTTTCCGGAGTCTCACCCGTTCCTTCTCGAAATCGCTTTCCGTGTCGCTGCATCGATTCCGCTCCTCTATTTTCTCTTTCTCTTCCGTTCCTCGAGAAGTACCCGGAATTCTCTTCCGGAAATCTTCATTTCTTCCAATCTCTTCTTTCTTCCTTCCACTCTTCTTCCTCTTTCGTTCATCCACTATGTTTTTTGCACCGTACAACGCTCCTCCGCTAAAGAGGAAGATTCCGGCTGCAATCAGGATACTGAATCCGCTCAATGTAACCGCGAAAAAAGCCGCTTTGGTCTTCGGGCTCGCTTCCTGCAATAGTACACGGATATTCTGTTCTCTGACAAGACTCGACTCCTACTTTCTGCTGATTCAAAAGAAAGATAACCTTCGGTAATGTTCCTTCGAAAGGGAAGAAGAGCTTGCTGTTTGATCCTCCGCGGAGGGAAGAAGGGCTCGCTGTTTCTCGATCTTCGGAAAACAAACGAACGCTTTCCTGCCCGCTTCTTCGAAGGGAGAGCAGCACTTTCTTCGGAAAATAGACCTTATCGCCTTCTACTATCCATCCCTTCTCTGCTGCACTCTTTCTTATCTTCTCCAAAATCTCTCCGTTGCGTTTTCCAACTCCTTGTTTTCGGTATCGGAGAAACCATAATCCAGTAGCGCTTTCTGTGTCACTGTAATGAAAAAGGATTTTTGTCTTCAAACCACTGCCACGAGTCTTCTCGTTCCCGTCCTTGCCAGGGTAAGCAAGGTATCTCTGCTGATTTCTCGGTGAATCCGGTCTCTCCCTGCCACCACCCTCTGTCATAGAATCCTTGGTGTTGGAAAGCACCATCTTGGCGTTCCAGATAGATGGTGTTTCCTTCCGGAAGGCGCGTGGCCGCTAAAGTGAGCAGTTTTCAGATCTCAATCTTTAGAAATTCTTCATTCTGAAAAGCGGCAATGGCAATCTTCCCCGTTATCCCGCGCCGTAGTATACTGCTCTTCCGAAAAAGCCTGAGGGTTTTGAAAATGGCTTTCCGCAGCCCAGTTCCGCCGCTTTCGTGTTCACTCATTGCCACGAACGCTTCTTTCGACTGCTACATGTTTCCGCCAGTGCATTCGCCGCTTCACTTTGCCGATTTCAGAAGGAGGGCGTACAGGCAGTCATTGACCGTAAGTGACATCTCCTTCAATCTGTGCATTTGAAGAGCCGGAATCCACATTGTAAAACTCGGCACGCGATGAGTAAGGTCACCTTCTCCTCCTAAAGAATAATGTTCCAGACAACAAGTAGCGGTCAAGACCTTCGTAATACTTGGCAGGTGATATCTCTCTTCAGCATCGGCATGTGCAAAAGAAACCGCTCCGGTATCGGCATCCATCACGATTCTCACGCCTCCGCAGTCAGTTCCACATCTGAATCCTTCTGCGTGAGCTTACAAGCGGAGAAAGAGCCTTTCGTCGTTCCGAGAAAGACAGTCCCTATCATTACGAGAAGAAGAACTTTGCAAGCTTTTCTTCTGTATCTCCTTCTTCCTTTTGCAAAATTCTGCACCTACTTTATAAGCACATTCACGAAACAAGATCCATCTTCTACGCTGCCTGTGTGTGTGCTTGGCATTAACGCGTGGCCAAAACCCTTCTCTCCCCAAAGCCATGAACACCGCACATAAACTCCTTTCTCCCTCACGAATTAAGCCGTGAAATGCATTCTTCTAAGAGCCTAGTTTGCGGGCATTCAAACAAATCGCACGAGAAGAGGGATAGAAAACTTCCGGACTTCTTAGGGTCATTCAGAATCTCCCTACCTTCCTGTTTCTCGACTGTAAGGATATGGCTGAAAAACGACTCGAAGAAGAGCGCAGATCATTTCGATGGGCGAAGTTCGTACCTCCGTCCAAAGAAAGGAGAGACGGCTTTCCTCCGGAGCATAGAGCTGTGGAAAAGCGGATTATGAAGCGAAAAGGAACTTCCCCCCACCCAAAAAAAAAAACACAACAAAAAAAACAAAAACCAAACCCCCCAACCCCAAAAAAACAAAAAAAACCCACCCAAAAAAACCCCCCAAAACCAAAACAAAAACAAAGAATATACTATGCACCTTCCACCCGCTTCCCTCGGAAAGCAATACTTTTCACAGGACCCTCTCTACTTCGGAAATGTACCTTCCATCTCTCTCTGAAAATGTCCTTCCCTCCTCATAAAAGAGAAAGAGAACATTGACAGATGGCTTGGTGCTCAAAGAAATGACGAAACTGCGGACTTTACTTGCAGTCTCGACGGAATCTCTTTTATCTCTCCAGGACAATTTCAATCTTTTCTTCCATAGCCTCCCATTACATCGCAAAACCGTGACGACGTCTGCCTTGGTAAAAACTGTAGTATTTTATAAATATACGCTCTAATTCCCAGGAAAACAGCCGAAACAAAGAGGAGCAAAATATCCACACAGTCCTTACGCAGTGATAAGGGCCCTCTTCGACAAACTCTCCTCTTCTGCCGGTAGAGTCAGGGAAAGAGAGTAAAGCTAAGCCAGGTCCGCGAGACAGAAAGGCCAGAGCGGAAACCGGCATCCCTAAGCGTAATCTTTTCTATAGAAAGAGTAGCCGATGGTTACAGAAGATAGAAAGAGGAGTAAAGCCCCGAAAGGATGAAGCGCAAGCTCCCACAGTTCCTTTTAGCCAGTTGTTTTACAATGTAGAATAACGCTTCTTCTCCAAGTTCATTTCTCCGCCCATCCTCTAATCAGATTTTACTTTGTTTTTATGCACACCCTGCCCTTTGCACCAGACGAAAGAGCAGAGAGAACCGAGCGCCGTCCCAACGTATTTCAAGATGATATCATCAATGTCACAACTTCCGGCATCGAAAAATCAATTGCGTAAACTCAACTGTAAAGAAAGTGGCATCCTGCCACGCCGGTGCTATGTCATCATCTTCCGCATCTTCTAAAAAAGAGGGCAGGAGGAAACCCAGCGGAATAAACCGATGATATTTTCCTGAGGAGATTCAAAGTGGCGCTGAACAGTCCGATCTGCCCAGCAGAATGAATCGCTTAATTTCCTGAAATGGCTGTATATTGTGCTTAATATGCTCCCTATTCATCGTAGTCCTCTTCCGTTCCACTCTGAAAAAAAAAAAAAGAGTAACAAAAGAGAAGAAGAAGATACAGCAAAGAAAATGATGCTGCCCACCTGTTTCTGGTCATTTTCTTTATGCATACTGATACTTCTCAAATGTCAGGTCTTTCTTTCCTTCAGAAGAAACGCCCTTCCACATTGTAGAAGCACGCCGGTAATTAGCCCAATCGTAATTAAATTGCCATTCATGGCGATGAAGCCGCCTCCTGCATTGCGCACTTTATAGATTTTTCCATTTCTTTTCTCTCTTTCAATCCTATAGTAAGAAAGCTGTCTTTCACATAAAAAGCCTGCTGCTAGAAGGTCGCATAGCCTTTGTAAAGATTCCGCGAACCACCTGTAAATCAACTTCAAACGGTCCACCTTCCTTCTCCATGCATCTCTGTTGAGAATTCTTCCTTACCCTGTCCTCGAAATCTATTCTCACCATAAGCCCATAAAGGTAAAGTGTTTTTTTCAATATAGGAGAAAATACATTCAATGGATATTCTTTTCGTCTCCTGAAAGGAAATCGGTCGCAAGACGCTTTTCCATGAAATATTCGGAATAAAGATAAGGATAATGTACTCCAGCACTCTGCTTCCTTTCGTTTCGTACGAATCTTGCACCGAGCGAAAATCATCGAGCAGACTTTCGATGCAGGCGGTAAACAACCCTTGTCCGCGCATGTTGTTGAATACAGAGCAAAGGAGGATGCCTGCCCCATCCTCCTCTGTCCCGAGGTTTCTGTACTCGCATAAGAAGCGCAAGAAAATCCTCCGCAAGGCCGCTTTCTTTCTTCTCCTCATTTCGAATGCTATAGAAGAAATCATAATCCAAGTTCCTCCGCATAATCCGGTCTGATCTTCTTTATTACAGCACGAATCAGTCTCCCTGAAAACCTGCTCTCTCCTCTTCCTCCGGACTGATCTGTAAAAGGACTTCCATCTTACAGCACAATCTTGTCCAAGTGCCAGATATCCTTTACGTACTCTTCAATGGTACGGTCGGAAGAGATGCCAGCATCGGCAGTGTTTAAGATGGCCGCTTTCGCCCACCATTCCTCTATCATTAAAGTGTTTTACCGCCTCTTCCTCTAGCACGGATATAGGCACGAAGGTCTTTCAGGAATGAAATAGCGATCGCCATGATCCGGCTCAACCTTCGTATCTTGTAGAAGAGAATCGCAAAGCGGACGGAAAGAGTTCCGGATCCCCGGACTGTAGCCGTTCACAAGCTGCATGAGCACTCTCCGAATCTCCTGAGTCCTCATTGAAAGATATCCATCGGATGAGCAACTCTTTTCCTTCTCCCAGGCGAATCCACTTCATCACCGCTCATACCGAAGATACAAAGGCATTATTCTTCCACCAACCTCTTTCACGATTTCGATGTTTGCTCCATCCATCGCTCCCACGGGTTCAAAGCCCCGTTCAACATCAACTTCATGTTGGAAGCACCCGAAGCCTCTTTGGACGCCGTCGAAATCTGTCTCGGAGAAGTCTGCCGCCGGGCGAGTGATTTCAAGCGGAAGACGCCTGGTAGTCTGCAATGAAGACGACTTCGTCTTATCCCCGATTGCGGCATCGCGGTTAACGACGCAACATATCGTTAATCAGCTTAACTCGTAAGTTTCGCTGCAGTCTTATATCCGGCAGCGCCTTCGCGGAAAATGAAGGTATGCGGTGTAAACTCTCTATCCGGTGGTCCTTGATTCGATCTGGTTAAAGATACATGACATGCAGGAGGTCTTGCGAGGCTGTCTCTTGTACTCATGCAGGCGCTTCACCGATTACGTCAAAGATCGAATCCACAGCCTGACCTTGATGCCGTTGTGTTCAAAAATATAACGCGCAAGTCTTTCCTTATTGTGTCTCTTGATTGCCATAAACTCAGCCTGTGCCTTTGCATCATCCCGCATACACTGGGTGAGCTCTCTATTTCCAGGAAGATCGGTAATCCATCCGTCTCCATCGTTCGGTAACAAAAGAAGCCAGCTCCGGATTGGCATGAAGCAAACCCAGCAGCCTCTAGTGTGATGCTACGTTTGTTTTGTTGGAAAACTTATCCGGGTACATCTTCATAGAAGTCTTTCAACTCCTGTTTCTTCAGAATCTCTGTATGGTGAGCTGCAACACCGTTTTTGACCGCATGACTGCCGATAAATGGCAGCAGGTGTCATCTTTACCTCGTCCGTCATGAGCAATCGCCATTTTCTCGATCTTCTCTTCGGCATTTTCCGGATAGCGCGCGTCACTTCTTCCGCAGAGACGGCGATTAATCTCTTCCACAATCCTGATAGATTTCGGAAGTAGCTTGGAAAACAGCCTGGCGGGCCACTACTTTCGGAGGCTTCCGCCATGATGGTATGGTTTGTATACGGCACAGGTCTCTGTTGTAATCTTCCATGCACTGTCCGATCCAGATGATAGTCATCCATCAAAGACGCATAAGCTCGCAACCGCCACGGTCGGATGCGTATCGTTTAACTGGAATGCCACCTTCTCCGGAAGGCCTTTTTACATCTCCGTTATGCTTTCTGGCATAATACTCCACTGCCGTTTTGTACGGAGGCGGAAATAAAAGAAAAATACTGCTGACGAAGACGAAGTTCTTTGCTGGCAGAATGGTTATCGTTTCGGATACAGAACTTCAACGATATTCTTTGCCATGATTGGCAGACTCCACCGCCTTCTGATAATTGCCTTTATCGAACTCATCCAGACTGAAGGTCTCTTTCGCATTGTCATCCCATACACGAAGGGTATCCACAATATGGTTGTTGTACCCCACCACCGGAGTATCATAAGGCACCGCTTCTACGGACTGATAGCCCTTCTGTAGCAAAATGAATCCTTCCGTCCCGCATCCGTACTGTCTCTACCCAACCGCCAAAGCGCACTTCAGCCCGCATAGCTCCGCTCTCCGGATTTCGAGGATTTCCGTCCTTTAACCAGTCGTCCGCCACTTCCTTCTGGTATCCATCCACAATCTTCTGCTAAAAATCCATACTTTATACCGGATACCGCAGCCGCAGCCCAGTATCCGAGGGTGGCCAGACTATCGAGAAAACAGGCCGCAAGCCTTCCAGTCCGCCATTCCAAGTGCCCAGTCCGGCTCTGCATCTTCCAGTGTGGAAAGATGCAAGCCGAGACTCTTCAATAACTTCTTTGATTTCCTCATGTGCAGAGGTTCAGGATATTGTTTCCAAGCGCTCTTCCATCAAAAATCGTCCATGGAGAGATAGTGAACTCTCTTCCGGTCTTCTTCCTCTGCCCGCTTTGTTGTCAAAATCCAGTCATCAATGATTTGATTCTGCACCCGCAGCGGCAACCGCATGAAACACTTCATTTTCATTTAATTCCGCAAGTTCTCTTCTGAAAAAGCTTCCTGGCATTGTTCTCTATTTCCTTCTTCAGCATGGCTTTGTCAGAACTTTTCCATTATTCCTCCTTCACCTTCTCTCACTACAGCCTCGAACGGGAAATCGCACCCTTTGTGCGTTTGCTGCCGTTCTCTACACTTTTTCCACGGAAAGACAAACATTTTTCTCCGTTGATATCCCAGTCCTTCTCATAGCCCTTACATTCCCCAAATACCAGGGACTCTGCAGAACCGCTGTAGAAAGCTCTTTCACTCTTCCGCATCAACGAAAATCAATTTCTCATTTCCACTTTGCAAAGAGACGAAATCCGATCCGTTACTTCGAGATCCACTTCCTTACACATGGTCTGTACCTTCAGAATAATCTCTCTCAAGAATCCTTCTTCTTTCAGTTCCTCAATGGATTCGTGTCCAAAACAACCGTATACTTACCATCTTCTTCCGTAATATATCCGTCCTTTTTCGTGGATTCGATAAGTAAGTCTTCTCTGGTCAGCTGACTTCCGTTCCATCCTTTGCCGTGAAACGGATGGCGCCGCTACTCAGCGCCTGCATTCTTCTTTGCTGTCCAGCGCAGTAAGATAATTTTCGAATCTCCTGTAAGTAGCTCCCGTACTTCGGTCCAACGGTCTTTAACTGCGGTTTAAAGATGTAGGCTGTGAAAAGAAGACAGGTCTTCCTTGAAATCAATGGACTTCACATTTAATTCTTCCCGAACAATACTTTCGTACTCTCCCGAGCAGCTTTCCTCCGGAGATATACATCATGGACAGCGGCTGTCTGTTCTTCACCTGCGCTTTTTCTCTGGCTGCTCTTCCCAGCTTAACAATAGAAAATACTTCCTCCATGTTCTCTTCCAGGTCCTTCAGGATAAGGAGGGATTCGCAACAGGATAAGCACAGAGATTCACAGACTCCGGGGCTGTCTTATCCACCGAGCAGACAAGATTCGGTAATCGACTCCGTAATAAAGGGAACCATTGGGAGCTGCGAGCTTTACAAAGCTGACTAAGGTTTCGTAAAGCGTCATATACTATTGACTTTGTCTTCTTCATCCCCTTGCCCAGAAACGCTCTCTGGAACGACGCACATACCAGTTGGAAAGTTCATCGGAGAACTCTTCCGGTGCATTTGCCGCTTCGGGAATACGAAATCGGAAAGGTTCTTATCCACTGTAAGAATAAGAGTTCAGCTTACTCAGAAGCCACTTATCCATCGTGCTCAAGCTCTCATAGTGCAGGCTGTATTTCGTCGGATCAAAGGAATCAATATCTCGCATAGAGCACAAAGCGTAGGTATTCCAAAGGGTGGAAAGGAACTCTCTCTGTCCTCCACGACAGCGCCGTCATGGAAACGATTCGGAAGCCAGGGGCCGAATTCGTATAGAAGAACCAGCGAATGGCATCCGCGCCGTGCTTCTTCAAGGCTTCCATCGGGTCTGCGGCGTCGCCCTTCGATTTACTCATCTTCTGTCCGTTTCTCGTCCTGTACATGACCGAGGACAAGCACATTTTCAAAAGGGAGCCTTATGGAAGAGGATGGATTCCGCAAGAAGAGAGTAAACCAACCTCTGGTGCTGGTCTACTGCCTCACAGATAAACTGTGCCGGGAACTGGGACTCAAAAAGCGCCTTATTTTCAAAGGATAATGATGCTGGGCGTACGGCATGGCTCCGCTGTCAAACCAGCGGTCAATCACCTCGGAGACTCTCCGCATCGTCTTTCCACAGTGCGGACAGAACATCGTCAACCTATCACGTAAGGCTTATGCAATTCGATATGTTCATATCCCGCATGGTCGGAGGAATACACTTCTCTCCCTCCGCCTTTAAGCTCGTCTAAAACTTCTTCGTAGTTTCCGCTCTTCTTCCGCAGTTCTTCGATGGATCGATGGCATCCTGATGTCCACAGGCTTCACCTCCCCAAATGTTCAAGGGCGTTCCCCAATACCGGTCTCTTGAAGACTCAATCCTGTACATTTTCAATCCAATCTGAACCGTCCCTTTCCGATGGACTCCGGAATCCAGTGTACGGTGTTGTTGTTCTTCACCAGTTCATCCTTCACGGCGGACATCTTGATGAACCAGCTCTCCCTTGCATAGTAAATAAGCGGGGTATTGCAGCGCCAGCAGTGCGGATAACTATGTATGAAATTTGAGCGCATCAAAAGAGCAGTCCCCGCTTTTCCAGGTCCTTCAACACTTCCGGATCGGCACTCGCCCGCGCCTTCCTGCATCTCTTTTTCCGTCGGTTTTACAACGCATTCCGCAAAACGGGGTTTCTTCGGTCAGCTTTCTTCACTGTCTACAAATTTCACAAGAGCAAGATCATTTGCTCTCCCGATTCTTCCGTCATCCTCACCGAAAGCAGGTGCAATATGAACGATACCGGTACCGTCTTCCGCACTGACATAATAATCGGAAACCACGATACAGGGCTTTCTTATGCTGTTTCTCCGCTTCCTTTTCCGCCCCGGCGTAAAGCGGTTCATAAGAAAGACCCACGAGATCTTTTTCCTTTACGGGTCTCCAAAACTCTTGTAGGCTTCTTCCCCTCCTTTGCAAGACCGGAGAGCACGGCATCAAGACGCGCCACCGCCAGAATGTAGAGATTCCCGTCTGCCGCCTTCACCTTCGCATACTCCAAATCGGGATGCACACAAAGCGCCACGTTCGACGGAAGCGTCCAGGGTGTCGTCGTCCAGGCAAGGAAATAGCCTTCCTCCCCTTCATCTTAAAGCGTACGACAGCAGAGCGCTCCGTAATCTCTTTATACCCCTGGGCAACCTTCGTGAGAAGAGAGAGGCGTTCCGCAACGGGGACAATACGGTACCACTTTAAAGCCCTTATACAGGAGCTTCCTCTTCCGAATTTCTTTCAATGCCCACCACTCGGATTCAATAAAATCATCATGATAGGTTACATAAGGGTCTTCCATATCCGCCCAGAAGCCGACTTTGTAGGAGAAATCTTCCCACATTCCCTTATACTTCCAAACATTTTTTTTACATAAATCAATAAAGGAGCTACGCCATGCGCTTCAATCTGCTCCTTTCCATTGATCCCGATTTCTTTTCTCAATTTCCAGTTCAACCGGGAGACCGTGGGTATCCCATCCCGCTTTTCTGGGAACCGCATACTGCCTTTCATCGCGTGATAACGAGGAATCATGTCCTAAACGCACGTGTCTCTACATGCCCGAGTATGCGGCTTTCCGTTCGCTGTGGGCGGGCCGTCATAAAAACATAAGAGCCGTCTCCCTTTATGTTCTTCTATCGACTTCGGAAAATATCTTCTTTTTCCCGAAATCCTCGACTTCTCTCTCCTTTCCACAAAAATTCATATTACTATCAACTTTTTAAACATGACGTTCTCCTTCGTTTTCCGTTATCGCCCTATTATAATAATTCGTAAAAATAAAGCAAGAAAAGACCCTACCCTCCCCTTAAAAAGCTACGCGCCATACTTCTGTAAAAAGAGTTCTTCAAAGGCACTGCAGCTTATCGGAAAGGTCGACATGGACCTTGTGGGGGATTCTTTAAACGCTTACATTCATCCCAAAGACTCTTTCTCTCTTCCTCGGCACGCTTCCTGATTTCTGCCACATCAGGGCAGGAATAAACCAGCTTTCCTCCTTGAAAAATCGCTTCCAGAAGAGGCTTCATCGTATACGTTCCGCCCTTTAATGTCGTTTTCTTCCAGGAGTCCACCGGATCAAACAAAGTCAAATCCTCTTCCGTGAGAAATGCTCCTCTTCCAAAGCGATATAATCCGCAAAAACCTTTCCGCTTTCCTTCTCGGCAATACGATAAATCTGCTTATTTCCGGATTGGTTATCTTCTCCGAATTCTCCGAAATCTTAATCTTGGGAATCCACTCTCCGTCCTTTCCCTGTATTGCCGCAGCTTATACACACCGCCGAAACTCGGTTGATTTTTCCAGCGGTAATCATCTCTCGTTCCGACGCCCTCAGGAATTCAATGGTTGCGCCCTGTGCCTTTAGGAGAGCTGATTAAGTCTTCATCCAGATCATTGGATGCGGAAGATGATGGCATCAGTATATCCTGCGTTGTCCAGCATCTCCTTTTGCTTTTCTTGGACAGAGTAAGCCAGATCTCGGAATCCATCCGAATCCCGTAGCGCCCCAGTTGAATTCCCTCCTGTTTCAGGATACTCAAAGCAACGAATGGCATTCTTCACCCCGCTTTTTAACGTATCATAGGTGTCAACCAGGAGGATACAACTGTTCGGATAGAGTCTTCCGTATGTGACAAAGGCTTCCAGCTCGGTCGGAAAAGACATAATCCAGGAATGCGCATGTGTCCCCATCACCCGGTATGGAAAACTTCTGTCCGGAGAAAACGTTCGAGGTCGCGATACAGCCGGCAATAATCGATGCGCGGGCACCGTCAAATGCCCGCATCCGGCCCTGTGCACGACGAAGACCGAACTCCATAACCCCGTCACCCTGTGCCGCAGAACCACCCTTTCGCCCGCCTTTGTGGCAATCAGGATTGATGATTGATAATGTTTCAAAATCGCCGTTTCAACAAGCTGTGCTTCTATAACCGGCGCAATCACTTTTCACGAGCGGTTCCTTCGGAAAGACGCACCGTTCCCCTCCGGTATCGCATAGATGTCTCCCTGTAAAATGGAAACCGCGGAGATAATCGATAAAATCTTCTTCAAAAACATGGAGGCTGCGAAAGGTAATCAATATCTTCTTCATTGAAGTTCAAATTACGAATATATTCTACAACCTGCTCAAGCCGCAACAGATGGCAAAGCCGTTTCAAAAAGGATTTTCCGATAAAACATATCAAAAATCACTTTTTCCCCTGCTTTTCCGCTCTTAAATACCCCTGCATCATCGTCAGTTCATAAAAGTCGGTAAGTAATGTTAAGTTTCTCATCTTGCTTTCTCCTTCATATACGCTTTCCGCGGCATATCCGTATGCGGAAAACGGTTCCGTACCTTTCTGTATAAAAACCAAAGGCTAATGGCGGTCACAGCCCAGCTTATGGGATAGCCGATATACAACTGGTTTCAAGCCGTGGAAAAAGGGAATGGGGAAAAAGAATCCATACATAAAACAATCGAGGTCAGACAAATTCCCACTAAACTGATTACCATCGGTTCAAAGCTGCATCCAAATCCCTCAATCCTCCGACCAGCGTATCCATCAAGCCGAATATAAAAGTAGGATATACAATAATATAGAGCCTTGCTCTGCATACTCCACCGCTTCTTTCGAATCCGTGTACAAATACGCAATTTGTTTGGAAAATAATGCAATGATGGCACTGCTCAGGATTGCCATGATAAAAAGCACCAATATACAATTTTTTAAAATCTTATTGATGCGGCCATATTGCTTTGCTCCCAGATTCTGACTCGTAAAAGAAAGCATCCCCTGGGAAACGGAGTTCATCGATATATAGACAGAAACCCTCCACATTTCCGGCAATGGTAGCACCCGCTATCGCAATGGAACCGAAGGAATTCAAGGCGGATTGAATCACCATATTGGAAATCGAGAAAAGCATTCCCTGTATCCCCGCAGGTATTCCGAGTTGAAAAATGCGGAGTAACTTCCTGGGATAAATCTTTAGATGAGATAATTCAAGATGCAAGACATCTTCTTCTCTCAAAAGGATAATGAAAAGAACCATAGCGGAAAATCCCTCGGAGACACTGGTTGCAATAGCAACGCCCCTCACGCCGAGACCAAAACGCAAAACAAAAAGAAGATTGAGGAGCACATTGATAAGCCCTGCAATCATTTGCGTATAAAAGAGGCCTTCTGGTATCTCCCACCGCACGAAGTACAGCCGCCTGAAAATCATAAAGAGGAGAAACGGAATCCCGAAAAAAATAGAAGTGAAGATAGTCTTCCGCATTTTTGAAAAAAACATCGTCCGGCGTAGCAATCATAAAAAGAAGAGGACGAATCAGCACATTTCCCAGAAGAAAGACCAGCACACCCGATAAAAGCGCTGCGGAAAATGCAGTAGATAAGACCTCCTTCGCCTCTTTTTTCTTCCCCGCTCCGATACACTGCGCCATACAGACATTGACACCGAGTGAAAGTCCCAGAAAGAGATTCACGAGAAGATTCACAATGGTGCCCGTCGTTTCCCACGCGCCATCGCCTTCGGCCCTACGAAAACGCCTACCACAATCACATCCGCGGCATTGAAGAGCAGCTGCAAGGATACCGGTTAGCATAAGCGGAAAGCTGAAACGAGTATCTTGGGAGAATCACGCCTTCCGTCATATCAATTTCATACGTTTTTCTCACGTTCTCCGATTCTCTAAAGCGACACAGTGCCTCCGCCTCTTCTCCAACCAGGATATGAACCTCTTCCCTTACTCGGGCGAACAAATCCGGAAAAACCGCCTTCCCGAAGAATCTGTTCCTCTACCTTCGTGTACTCCCGAATCTTCACTTTAATCTTCTTTCCGTCTACCCTTACGGCACGATGTTATCCCGTCCGCCAAGCCCTTTCAGGAGCACTTCGGAAAGCGTGTCAGAGATTCTTCTTTTCCAAATGAATATGATACTTGTCTTTCTTTCTTCAATCACGATGCTCCAGCGCTTTTTCTTTTCTTTACGCTCTGCGGATGGCCTGAAAAACAAAAGGAGAAGGAAAAGTAGAAGAACAAAAAGACGGCTAAAACGAGCCCTTCTCTCCCTCCGCTTAGTAGAGACAGTTTATGGCGTATTTGATCCAAAAAAGAAAGATTGGTCTGTAACTCCAGTAAAGTCATCGCAAAGGATATTATAAAGCTATTCATAAAACGATTCTTCCCTCATTTCCTTCCTGTATTTCCGATGGTAAAAAGCCTCTATTCATCGGTCTTCTTACTTCATAATCGGCCCGGATTGCTGGAATTCATACGCCTTTAACTCTTCCCGTATTTCTTTTTCCCAGCTCGGACAAAGCGCATCTTCTTACTGTGATATAGCCGATACACATTTTTTTCTTCCGTGTCGAGCGGAATCGCAATATCTCCGGTCCGTTCAACTCCTGACAGATGATTCCCGAGCAAAGAGTGTAGCCGTTCAGCCCCACCATCAGATTCAGAATGGTCGCTTTGGTCATTCACCTTGATAAACTTTTTATAAGAGTAGGTACTGAGTACTTCTTCCGCGAAATAGAAAAGAATTTCTCTCTCCTGATCAAAAGTACAGCAAGGGTAGTCCATCAGATCTTCCATCGAATGAGATTTTTCTTCACCAAGCGGATTCGACTTTGCCATAAAGACATAGATGTTACAGGAGAAAAAGCGGAACAAACTCAAGCTCTCCTTCTCTTAGAATCTTTCCAATGACATTTTCATTGAAGGCATTTTTCATAGATAATGCCCAGCTCACTAACCTGCTTCCGGACATTCTCGATTACATCGATGGTTCTCCCCTCGAAAATGGAAAACTCATACAGATTGTCCTCCTCATACTGTCGAAGAAGATGGATAAAGGCCTCCACAGCAAAGGTATAGTGCTGTAAGGATACACTGAATTTCTTTTTATAAGCGTTTCCCGTGAGATACTTATCTTCCATGAGCTGATACTGCTCGGAAACCTGTCTGGCATAGCCGAGGAACTCCTCCCCCTCCGCTGTCGTAATAATCCCCCTATTGGAGCGCGCAAAAATAGAAAGGCCTGTTTCTTTTTCTACCGCCTTAATCGTGGCGCTAAGACTCGGTTGCGTAATATACAGGCGCTTTGCCGCTTCATTGATGGAACCAGAATCCGCAACGGCAAGAATCTGTCTCAGCTGTTGCAGGGGTCATTGTGCATCACCGAAACATAGGTGATGAGTCCTGCCGGATCAATGAAAACTCTGCCTTCCCACAATACTTTCGAATCTGCATGAGATCCAAAACACAGAAGCATCTTCGTATCCCCGCCATTTCGATACTCCAGAACGGCATTGCTCTGGAATCCTGCATCACCTGTGTAAAAGCGGAGCCGAGGTCTTCGCATCGTATAAACTCATCTTTTAAAAATAATAAAAAGGATTGCCGTTTTCCCGGCTCAAGAACAATTTCACTCGGACTGTCAAAAACAGCCAGTGCATCCGGATGTTCCATCAGAACCTGAATATACCTCGCCGTTTTCTCGTTCAACTCTTCTGTCGGTTTCCCGTTTCGGATATAAGAACCGTTTTTCGACAGCTTCCATCCGTCCGGAGAAGTGGTATCCGTAAGCACCGCTCCATCCTCTCCGACATAGAAATTACCGACCCATTGCTTCTCCGCCATACCGCCATCCGCATTCAGAAAATACCATTTTCCCTTCCACGATACCCAGCCGGTCTGCATCTTCCCCTTCACGGTATAGTACCAGCGTCCCGAGACAGCGGAACGAATCCAACCGGTATACGGCTCATTCCCGTCGCTGTAATAATACCAGCCGTTCTCTGATTCACCACTGTCCCTCGGCGTGAACAGGAATGAGCAGATGAAGAGCAAAAGGAAAAACAGCAAAGAGAAAGGGATAATCTTTCCCCTTTCCATAAAGAAAAAGCAGAACTCGTCTTTTTCCTTCAAAGCGCCGTGCAGTCCATTCCCGCCTATCCATACATTCTTTTCCATTTTTGATACCCTCCCTGAAATCATGGACAATAGTATATCATAAAATCTACCAATTACCATCTTGAATTCTTGTACTTTTTCTTGCCGTTTTGCTACTATATACAGGAATTTCCGGGAAGGGAAGAGGAATGATTTCAGGAAAATCGTAATCTATTGCAAACGATTTTTATAGGGAGGAAGAAGATGATACAGATTGAGAGGGTCAAAGGATTACTGACAGTTTGAGTAAGAAGGCGGCGATGTTGATTGCAGCGGAAAGTGTGCAGAGAAAAACGCCTGTTTTAGGCCTCTGCTACCGGTTCCACACCGATCGGAACCTACTAAGGTCTTAGAGAACTCTATCAAGAGAAGACTGGATTTCTCCTCCAGTGCATTCCGTAAACCTGGATGAATACCAGGGACTTCATCCCGAAGACAACCACAGTTATCACTATTTCATGAACCAGGAACTCTTCCATCACGTGAATATCAACAAGGCAAATACCCACGTTCCCGACGGAACCTTAGAGAACGAAGCGGAGGCCTGCGAGGCTATGAAACGTTGATCCAGGGTCTGGGCAGGATTCATCTGCAAATTCTCGGCCTCGGGCACGACAGGGCATATCGGCTTCAATGAACCGAGTGACAGCTTCCCCGACACACACTGTGTGAAAGCTACGGAGGAAACCATCAATGCCAACCAGCGCTTCTTTCTCTTCCAGAGAAGTTCCTAAAAGAGGCCTACACTATGAGGAATCGCATCATTATGCGTGCGGAGAAAATCCTTCTGCTTGTATCCGGTAAAGGACAAAGCGGCCATCTTAAAGAAAGTGGTGGAAGGACCGGTCACTCCCGAAGTCCCCATCCATCCTGCAATTTCATCCGAACACGATTCTCATTGCGGATGAAGAGCACTGTCCCTGTGCAGGAAATAAGAAAATGGATGTATTCCGTACTTTTACAATACATTTTCTATCACGAAAAGAGCTGTGGCATGCCACAGCTCTTTTCGGAAATAGAAAAGATAACAAATCATTTTCTCAATGAATGGTTACCTTTACGGTGTGCCCTTATTATAACAGATTCTTCTGTATTTACAATTGCTGTATTTAAAGCAAAAGGATATAAAAATTTATGTTTTAACCTTATTTTTAAAGCTTAAAAATCCAGCTGAACTATTGCAACAGTAACATTTCAAACAGGAACACTTGTAAAATCTCTCCGTAAAAGAGAACCCCTCTCGGTGTTTCTTTCACGGGGCTACAAAGATTCGAACCTTGAAATGACGAGTCAGAGTCCGTTGCCTTACCGTTTGGCGATAGCCTAAAGTTCATCGCAAACTTAAAATAAATAAAAATCAGCGACTGGAACAGTGTACAGAATTTTCTTTTTCTTGTCAAGAGATTTTTAATTGTACTATCCATTTTCTCAGTCTATAATCAAGCAATGATTTTTAGATTAAGAGACTGTGGGGATGAAGTTTCTTTCGAGTTCAATTATTTTTCAAAAATTATATTCAGTTTGCCGCTTTAATTTTATTTGGCGCTTTTATGCTTATGCTTCCGATTTCCGGGAAAGAACAAGTTCCAACTCCGTTTCTGGACGCGCTCTTCACCTCCACCTCCGCCTCCTGCGTGACGGGTTTAGTATGTATACGATACCGCCACGCACTGGTCTCTCTTTGGACAAGCGGTTATTCTTTTTCTGAGTTCAAGTCGGCGGACTTGGCGTAGTGAGTCGTTATGACCTCCCTGATTCTTCTATCCGGAGTCGGATATTCCCAAAAGAAATACTCTGGCTAATTCCATTTCTATCAGCTCTCAGGGCGGAATTATGAAAATGTTGATTTTCTCCTGAAATGGACCGGTATCATAGAACTTTTCTTCGCCTCACTCCTCGCCACGCAATTTATTCCCGAATTCGGATGGAAAAGAGGCCCTTTGGTACAGCATTTTCCATTCCGTCTCGGCTTTCTGTAATGCCGGATTTGACCTGATGGAATCAAAGAACCTTTTCTGATCCCTCACAAGACTACAGCGAAATCCTGTTGTAAACATCAGTATTATGGCATTAATTCTTCTGGGAGGCTTAGGCTTTATGACCTGGCAGGATATTGCGAGAGAATAAATGGAACTTTCACCGCTATCGACTACCATAAATGAAAATCATACTTTCCTCCACGGCCTTTCTTGTCCTTCTCCCCGCACTATTCTACTTCTTCTGTCGAATTTCGAGAATGCCTATGGAAAGTCGAATTTCTTGCCTCCCTTTTACTGCCCGTAACCCCCAGAACTGCAGGCTTCAACTTTGGTGGACTTAGTAAATTTTCCGACAGCGGTATATTTTTACAAACTCTTCTGATGCTTGTGGGAGCAACGCCGAAGTACCGGAGGAGGCATGAAAATAACCACGATGACTGCTAAATCTTGACTTCCGTAGCGATTTTTAGAAACAATTCTCCTTTAGAAGCCTTTGGAAGAACTATTCCAGGAGAAGTCATACGAAATCTACACAATTGCCTTTATGTATGTTTGTTTATGTGTTCTTTCAGGAATGTTTATCAGCCTTTACGAAAACATCTGCTCACCACGCTGTGAGACCGCCAGTGCCGGTGCGCGTGGACTTACTCTGGGATGACGCCTAAAGCCAAGTCTATCATGCTCTGCTCATTTTTCCTGATGTAGCATCGGAAGAGTCGGCGGACTATGTTTGGTTATGCCGTCTCCCCAATGCCAATCCAAACAAGGGAAGACTTGTAGAAGAAATGCACCGTCGGATAAAAAGTCTTTTTAAAGAATATGACGATCAAACATGAAAGCTTGTAAAATGGCTTGTTAATAAAATAGAAATTTCGGATAAAGGAGAAAAGATGAAGCGTACATTAATTGTCGGATTAGGTCGTTTTCGGTTTTACATATCATCGCAAAAAGCTCAATGAATGCATAGTCAAGTGGCGTTTGTAGACAGCATTGGTTGGGCCAGCTGGTCGAGCTGCACTGCACTACGTTACCAATGCAGAAATCGGAGATGCCGGAAATCAAGATGCTAAAATCTCTCGGCGTTTCGCTTTTGATGTCTGTATTGTAGGCTATCAGAAATGACTTTTTGGCTTCTTTTGGAGGTCACCTCCTATCTGAGAACTGGGAGCGAAAAGTCGTAATCCAGAGACCGCCAGGAGATTTCATAAGAGAAATGTACTACTAAGAAACGGCGCTGATGTTGTGTCTCATCCGGAAAAAGCCTCGTCGGAAACCTCACCGCATGTTCAATGCAGTTCGGAAATCTGTGCTGGACTCATATTCAGGTCTGTTTCGGGATTTTGCTGTTTTGAAATTGCTGCCCTACCTGAGATTTGCGTCATTGGATGAAATCTATCGGCGAGATTGATGTTCGAAAAAGAAATATATGGTAAATATCATTGCTGTGAAAAACCAGGATACCGTAAATGCCAACTCTTGGTCGATTAGTGGCTACTCTAAGAAGGAGAGCAGTTTTCGATAATAGGAAAAGGAATAGCACATCCTAGTAAATGCCTCCATGCTGATCATTAGTCCCCCAGGGTATATTTCTGACTTTTGATTCAGACATAAAACATCCCTTCTTCTGTGATAAGCAGAAAAAGGGTGTTTTATTCATTGTTAAATAATCTAAGTTCCAGTGCATCGAGCATTTTCTTCTGTCTCCAAAGGAATTTTCCCTCCCATAAGGCGCACCCGAGTCCATCTTTCCTGCTGTTTCTTCCGTTTCGCCTTCTTTCTGTTTCCTTGCTCTCTTCTTCTGTGGATCTCTTCCTTTGTTCTTTTGTGCTCTTCTGCAGTGGTCTCTTCTTCCGTTTCCTTCTTTGTTTCTTCTGCTTCTTTGCGCCCTCTGTTTCCGCTTTCTTCTTACTTCTTTTCTGCACAAATCTCTACTGAGCTTTTCCTTTTCTGGCATCCTCTGACTGTGCCTCCACCGGTTCCACGCTCTTCCGCGTTGAGGAAGCTCTTTACTCCGGAAACTTCCGCAATGTGACGCTGCGATTCTTCTGCACCTCAGGGAGTTAGGCGTATAAGAGCGGTCGCCATAAAGGAATCTGATGGAGCTCCACTACCATTGCTTTCCACGTTGCGGGAATCACGACACATCCATCTTCCGAATCTTCTTCGTCGTCCTTGCGAAAGTGAAATCCGCCAGTGGTCTCCCAGATGATATCTCCCCACCTGTGCAGCCAAGCTCGTGAAATCGGCCATGTTCATGCTGGTGAAACTTCGGGAGGACCTGCGCCGCCACGGAAGCCAGTCGAAGCGGTCCCGCCTTCTTCAGGCTTTCTCCGCTTGTGCAAGACCCCAACACTTTCTCTGCCTTGGCCGCACGATTGAAAATCGGCATCCACGTAACAGAAGCCTGCCGTACCGAAACGCGCTGAATACCATCCAGATGATTCATTCCCGCGTGCGGAGGATGACAGGAAGGAACGCCTGTGGACCGCACGGTCTCTGTAATAAAGGCATTTGGCTATGCAGAACTCTCTGCATCGGAAAGCCTCGAGATCCACTCCTCCCAGCGCGGAAATGCCCTCGCAAACCGCCGCAGGTAAAACTCACATAATCGTCAATCCGGAGGTCGAGATTCCGCTCCAGAACTTTTACCTGCCTGCTGCTATGGCCTCTCGAGAAAATAGGGCTTCATTCGACCTTGGTGATAGGTTCCGTTTCCGTCAATTTCGCATGGGTATCTCCGATAAACGGAGCAAAGCTTAATCTCTCCTGTCCTCTTGTTCATAGAGGCGAGACATAATCGCGTCTGGAAAGTGCACCGGCCTCCTTCTTTCCTTCCCGATTGTCCGGTCCGAAACAGCGGAAATCGTGCGATAGGGCTGCAGTAGGAGAAACAAAACGCCAGAACAAGAAAAAGAGGCGAGGAAAAATAGTTAAAGAATCCCTGCAAAGGTGCCGAGTCTCCTTTTTCTTGCTTTTTCCGAACCGGTCTATCCTCTCTTTCTCTAGCAATAGGAATCGAAATTATCGCCATATTCTTCCCATAACCTCCTCATAAAACTGCGCTGCGCCTGCCCTTCTCTGCTTTTCCAATTCTTTCCTCCCGTGCTCGCATTATATAAACCGCGTTTTATAAAGAAAGCGCTTAAAAGAATCCTTTTGTTAAAAGAAATAAATTCCCAAAACTATCATCAAACGATAGTGAGAGTCATGTACGCTGCTGACACTCCTTTTCTTTTCGTTCTTAACACTTCGGGTCCGCGCCCTTCAAGCTCTTTCCGGAGTGTGGTATTTTCTGTTATTTCTTAAAGTTCTTTACACAAACCTTCCTTAAAGTGTCTTCGCTTTGCCTTCTTCCCAAACTTTTCCATCAGAGTAAGTATCTCTCGGGTCCAGAATCTTCGGATCCACTCCCGGGAAGGGGATGCCGGAACCGCAAAATCAAAGTACGGAATCTTCTTTCGTCTCCGCCCTGGCATACATCTCCGCTCTAGAATCGCATCAACGATCCTCTCGTATCTTTGATGGAAATTCTTCCTTTCCGGAACCGTTCAACCGGTCCGCTCACAAGATACGCCTCGCCCGTAGCTATCTATCTTCTTCATCAAGCTCTTCGGCATACTTCGTCGGAGGAAGCTCCAGAAAGGCCTGTCCGGAGCAAGCGAGAAAGTCGGCGTCGGCTCGGTGGTTTGCGCTCCGTTCCACCCGGCAAGCTTTTGCCGTGAAACTGGAAAGGTGCGTAATACTCTGTCTGCTCCGGTGTCGGGATAGAAATCGGGGCACTACACCAAAGGCATCCGCGGAAAGGAAGATGGCATTTTTCACAGCAGCGAGCGGGAGGAAATCGGTCTCCAGAATCTTTATCGATATGCTGAATCGGATAGGACACGCACGCGTAGTTTCCTCCGTTACGGACTTATCTTCAAAATCAAGATTTCCGGCCCCATCCATCGTAACATTCTCAAGAGGGCGGCCTCGAATCGCCTTATAAATATCCGGCGTCTGATTCCTCATCGGTCAATCACCTCGGCATAACATCCGCCTTCAAAGGTGAAGACGCCGTCGTCGCCCAACCGTGCTCATCATCTCCTGATGACGGTAGCTCTTTCGGATCGATGCAGAAAGAGTCGTCTTACCGTATCCGGAAAGACGAAGAAGATGGCGGTGCGCTGTCCAGTCAAGTCCGTGTCTTTGCCGAGCGGTGCATAGAAGCTAATTCCCTTTAACGGCAAGGAAATAGTTCATCATGGAGAACATTTCCCTTCTTCATCTCTCCGCCGTACCGGGTGTTCAGAATAATCTGCTCTTTACTGCATAATGTTGACTAAAGCCCGGCAGTTTTCGGAGTGCGAGTCCCAATTCCTTATAGTTCTCCACCTTCAGCTGACATTGGCGCTGAAACTCGGCTCATACGATGCGCCAACTCTTTCTTTGCGTCGGTTTAATGAACATATTGGTCACAAAGTGAGCCTCGCCACGCTACTTCTCACTGTGAACGAACCGCCACACGCGCATCTTTGTTTGCTCCGCAGAAAAGCGTCCCACGACGAAAAGGCGCTTATTGGAAAGCTCTTTTCTCAGCGAGTTCCTCATACATACTCTCCCGAAGCCTTTTCCGATGCTGGCGGATGGTTATCATTGGGGTATTCCTCCGAGGTCCACCATACCGTATCCTTTGATTCCTGATCCATCACGATACAAACTTATCTTTCCGGAGGAGCGTCCAAGTATAAATTCCGCGCTTTTACATCCACTGCACCAAGAGAGCTCTGACTTTTCCTCTTTACACCCTTCCAGGTTCTCTGCAGTCTCTTCCTGAAACAAAGTCTCATAAGAAGGATTGTGTACAATCTCAGTGGTTCCGGTAATGCCATACTTCGTCAAATCTAAACTTGCCATAGTTCTCTTCTCCTTTTATATAGCTTCTGAAGGGATGGAAATATCTTCCTGCTGTTCCGCACAAGGCTCTATCTGTCTATCCGAATCCAAAAAGCTATACAGTTTTGAAATATTTAATTGTTTAAGTTCTAACATGCTATATTATACATAGTTCTTTAGAGGTCACAGTCGAAGAAGAAAAAGGATTCTCCGGAGCAAAGCCGGAATCCTTTTTCATTCTATCTTCTATTAATGCACCCTTGAATCTCGTCAATCAGACCATTCATCATATTGGCCTGCGCGAGAGCTCTTCCGCCGTTGCGGTACCTCTTCCCGCTGTCGCGGAGTGTCCTGTACCACTCCGGAAATCTCCTGAATGCCCTCGCCAGCTTTCCGATACCGTCAGATTCTTCTTCCGATGCTCTGAAATCTCCAGAATCAGGTCATTCACCTGGTTGGTACTATCCGAAACGGAGTGCAGCGCTTCCGCCGTCTCTTCCGTAAACTTCGCACCCTTTTGTACTGCACCGATGGTTTCAATCAAAATGGACGTATTCTGTCAGCTTCTGTGACTTCTTCGCAAGGTTTCCGACTTCATCCGCTAGACTGCAAAAACCTTTACCGGCTTCTCCTGACGAGCCGCCTCAATTGCCGCGTCAGAGACAGGATATTCGTCTGGAAAGCGATATCGTCGATGGTCTTGATGATCTTGCTGATTTCCTTCGATTTTTCGTAATTTCTTCCATCGCACCCTGCATATCCGTCATCTTCGATTGCTGGTTTCAACATAGGTACCGCTGAGCACGCCCAGTTCTTGTGCCCTTCTCCGCCTGCTTTGCCGTATGATGAATCTGCTTGGAAATCGTTTCCATCGTTCCGAGAGATCTAAATGGAAGATGCCTGCTTCGTTGTACCTTCCGAAATACGCTGTGCCATCGAGCTAACCTGTCCCGCACTGCTCATGACTTCAGAAGAAAAATCTGCACGTTCTTTAACGTACTGTTCAGACTCTTCGAGTATTTCCTGTAAAGAAACAGCGATTGGACGGAAGTCTCCCTTATAGTTTTCATCTTCCGTGAGTTCTTCGCCAAAATCTCCATGGAGAAAGCGCCGAGCTTCTTCTGTAAATCCGATACCACATAGGTAAAACGCTCAATGATCCGGTTAAAACTCTGAATCAGTTTTCCGATTTCGTCCCCTGTAGGGATACGTTATCGCTACATATTGAAGTTCCATCGGCAATCTTATCGCTTTCCTTGGCAAGCTTTCCTAACGGCTGCAGGACTTCCGTAAGGTCAGGAAAATCACGAGCTGAATCAGAATGAATCCTATCACTTCCGCCATCACAAGGGTGAGAGAAAGCTGATTCTTGCCCGCATTGTAAATATCCAGACTCATCGCAGACTGCACATACCAGTTTGTACCGTAGATAGAAAGCGGCGCAAAGTACCGCACTCTGTATTTATCGATCACATGGAAAATTTCATTCTTATCGAACTGACTCTGAATATTGTTCTTGAAGTTATCCACACCGACATAATCGGAAAGATTCTTGCCTACCGCATCCGGATGGAAACCTGTAGACGAACTTACCATCATGATTGATGACGTCATGAAGGTCTTCGCCCTCTCCCGACTTATCCTTTCTGAGACGATTGAACATCTTTACATTCATGTCCACAACGATAACCCTAAATTCATCGTTGTGTAAAATGGGAACGACCAATACGAAAATGGTTTCCCCGGTGATGGAGGATACAAACGGGTCTACCACGAAACTTTTCTTTTTCCGTAGAAGCTTTGTATAGTACTCTTCTCCGCCGTTTCCATAGAACTTGTAATCCAGAATTTGAAGAAACGCTTATTTTCGTCTCCTTTATCTCTCCCAAATACATGGCATATTCCGGCACATTCTCTTGAAAAGCATTCGGCTCAAAAAATACACCTGCACCCATGATGTTCTCATTGTGTCGAATCATTTCCCAAACAGAATCCAGAAGATATCTCTCTTCATAGGAACGGGTCGGGGTCAAAAGGATGGAATCCTCGACTACACTTCGGTACGGAAGCCGCATTATCCGCTATCGAATACATCGTTTCAAATGGTCTTCCATGCCCTCGCGGCACGCTCCGCATCTTGATGGACTTTTTACCTTCCACGTGCATGGACGTTGTAGACTGTCAAATGCTCTGGTTCACATTTTCAAAGGATCGGCCGGCAGCCCCTCAAAATAACCACACCTTCATTAAAGAAAAAGCAACAACTATCGAAATGCAAAGAATCGAAGAGATTCTTCCGAAAGGCTGAAATTTTTCCAGGAAAAGCCACCCTTTTCCAACTTTTCTTTTCTCTTTCACTTTCTTAACTATTTTTCCTCCTTGAGTACGTACTCCTTCTTACGCTATTTTTATCGGCGAAAGCTTTCCCTGTTTCTATTACGAAAGTTTGAACAAAGGCGGAAATAGAGCATAAGATAAGAATCGAGAAAAGAGCATACAGTGTTGAAAGCACAAAAGAGAGAAAGCATGAGAAAAGCAGGCTCTGTTTGCTTTTCTTCCCGTCCGGCGGGTAATGTTCTATCGAACTCGCGTATGATTGTTCTGTGCTTTCTCGCCGCAGCTCGGCATAGGCCTTCAAAGCATCCTTCTTCTGCTTCTTGTTTAACTTCTTCGGGGTTTCCACCACCAATCGTTACAAACTGATCTCCACGATCTGGATTCTGTAAGGAAGGAACGCCCTTTCCTCTTAAACGCATACGGGTTCCCTTGACTGTGTCTGCCATACAATCTTCAGTCTCTACCGGCCCGTCCACTGTTTTCCACAATGGTGCTGCAGCCGAGGGACGCCTTTCGGAAACAGTGATGGCTTCCGTGGAATAAATGTTCTGTTCCCTGTCTCTGAAAGAACGGATGGTCGCTTCAGCAGGAAACTACCTACCAAAGAGATCTGCTCCTCGGTGCACTGACTGACCCGGGATCTCCGCCACCGGTCCGACGAATAACCTGTCCATCATCAATTTCCGGCGGGAATGCTGGCAATCTCCATGGTTTTCCTCGTGTCGATATAGCCTTCCTCCTTACAATCCGGACATTTTTCCTTGATAATCGACCCGGTACCGTGACACTCCGCAAGTCGCATCTGCTGTACCATACCGAAGATGCTCTGTTGCGTCGTCCGAACCTGTCCGCCGCCGTTACAGCAACGCGGACAGGTGTGTGTCCGTTCCGGCTTTGCTCGGATCCGTTACCGGGTTTTACAGGTGGCAGCTATCTTTGCAGCGGATTTTGACATTTCTTCTTCCACACCCTTAATGGCGGCCACCAAAAGTGATCTGAATACCAAGACGGATGTATCTCCCCTTCCGGCATATTTCCATCGCCGTCAGCACCACCCCTTCCTCCGGAAGAGAATCCGCCTCCCGAAGAAATCGCGGCAAAGATATCGGACATATCCATATTGCCAAAATCAAAACCGCCAAATCCCTGAACTCGTGCACTTCAGCCATTGCGGAATTGGGGTCAGCGCGGCATGACCATAGAGTGTCATACGCCCTCTTCTTCTCCTGGATCCGACAGAACCGCGCCAGGTTTCGTGAAGCCTCGCGAACTGCGCAACACGTCTACATCTCCGGGTCGCATCTGGTGGTATTTTTGCAAGCTGCCGATGTGCTTTCTTTTATGGTCGCCTCATCGGCATTCTTGTCTCACCCCAGTACTTCGTAATAATCACGCTTTTCTGCCATCTTGATCTATCCCTCTATACTTCCTGAAGTCTCCGTCGACAACATTGTCAATCGCTTCGCTCTGCGCTTATTGTTCGAGCCTCGCGTTCCTCCGTTCCCGAAGACTCCTCCCGCGCCGGCTGCACCTGCTGCGCCAGCCGCGCCCTGTGCCTGCTCATATACCTTTGCGGAAAAGGGCCTGAAGACTGCATCTATGCTTTTCCCGTGCCGCCTTTAATCCAGCCCGCACCGTCCTTTGGTAGATGTTTTCAAGCGGATTTGCTGCGAGAACAGATCCTCCCAGAGCCTCTCAAGTCCCGACTTCCACTGTAGCCTTATCATTTCGTCGAAAATCTTATCTCCACTTCCGTCAACGCTGCTTAGTCCTGGAAAACGATAGAGTCCGCTCCGTTTCTTACCTCGATAGCTTCCTTCTTCTCTTTGTCCGCTGCCTCGCACTGCAGCGGCTTTCGTTCACTGCCTTACTCGATATCTTTCGCTTCGACATACTGGAGCCGGATGTAATGGGTTGTATGCTTTCTGGCGGTATCCTGTCATGCGAGATACATTTACAATACCGTTTTTGCAATCGATATCGAAAGCACTTCAATCTGAGGAACGCCGCGCTGTGCCGGAAGGATACCCGTCCAGGCGGAACTGTCCCAAAAGTTTTATTATCTCTGCAAACTCTCTTTTCACCCTGTACGACATGAATGTCCACAGCAGTCTGATTATCAGCCGCAGTAGAGAAGACCTGAGATGCTCTGTCGGAATGGTTGTGTTTCTCTTAATCAACGGTGTAGCAACGCCTCCGAGTGTTTCGATAGAAAGCGTAGGCGGTGTTACATCGAGAAGAAGCACATCCCCCGCACCGGCTTCTCCGCTCAGCTTTCCGCCCTGTACAGCGGCACCGAGAGCCACGCACCCATCCGGGTTCAGGTTCTAGGACGGCTCTTTTTCCGGTGAGCTGCTTTACCTTCCCCTGCACAACCGGCATTCTGGTGGAACCGCCAACCAGCAGAACCTTCCGAGATCGGAAGAAGCGCAGACTGGCATCGCAGAGAATTCTGTACCGGAACGGCGGTTCTCTCTGTCAAATCCGAAGTCAACTCTTCGAACTTTGCACGAGAAAGCTTCATATCGAGATGCTTCGGACCTTCAGCCGTTGCGGTAATGAACGGAAGGTTGATGTCTGTTGTTGTTGCGGGAAGGAAAGCTTTCTTTGCCTTCTGCCGCTTCCTTCAGACGCTGTAGCTCATCTTTATCCTGGGAAAAGGTCTACTCCCTCGGCTGCTTTAAATTCATTCCATGCCACTTTTGTAATACGATCGTCGAGTCATCACCGCCAGGTGTATCGCCGTTCGTAGAAAGCACTTCGATAACCCCTGTCACCGATATCGATAATGATACATCGAAGGTACCGCCTCCTAAGTCATAAACCATGACCTTCTGCTCGGACTCATCTTCCAAACCGTAAGCAAGAGCTGCCGTCTGGCTCGTTAATGATTCTACTGAAAGACTCGGCAATCTTACCGGCATCCTTTTGTTGCCTGTCTCTGCGCATCGTTGGAAATAAGCCGGAACGGTAATAACCGCCTGCCGTTACTCTCACCCAAATAGCCTCGGCATCCGCCTTTTAACTTCTGTAAAATCATAGCGGAAATTTCCTGGCGTGTATTCTTTCCGTCGATGGAAAACTTTATAATCGAATACCCATGTGTCTCTTTGATGGAAGAAATGGGTCACGATCCGCATTGGTTGACTCGCCCGTCTCTTTGCCGGCTCACCGACAAGTCTCTCCTGTTCTGTGTAAAATGCCACCACGGAAGGTGTTGATCCTCATGCCTCGGCGTTCGGAATAACAACGGGCTTCCTTCCATAACGGCTACACAGCTGTTCGTTGTTCCTAAGTCAACTCCTATAATCTCACCCATAGTCGTACTCTCCTTTTCTATTCTGAAACTCTTAGATTCTCTCACCTCATTTATGGAGCTCTTTTTAGAAGCTCCTTCGTCTAGCTTTACACTTTGTCTTTCTGGTTCTTGATGCTTACTTCCGGTTCTTTATCCTACTTCTTTACCTTTACCATGGAGTGACGAACCACGACATTGCCGCGGTAGTATAGCCTCTTCACGTAAAAATCTGCCGCACGGTATCCTCTTCGGCGTCTCCGTCTTTCCTCCGTCATCCACTGCATTGTGAAGTGCCGGATCAAACTTCTCTAATCTCTGCGTCTTCGATCGGTCGGATATCACGATCCGCAAACATTCCTGGAACTGTTTATAGATGCCTTCGATTCCCTTTTACAAAAGAATCTTCCTTCTGTTCCTCGAAAGTATGCTCCAAAGCTCTCTCAGGAAATTATTCCACAATCGGAAGAAGATGCTCTATAATGCTCTTCCTCCGAGCTCGCCCATCTGCGTCTCTTTCGGAGCGCCTTGCAGGAAGTTTTCACACTCGGCAAGGCATGCGGAGATATTTCTTGTCTTCAAAAGCGGCGAGTTCCGCACTCTTCTCCATGAGTCTTCCCTCAGCTGCATCAACGATGGTCTGGCCTGAAAGACGACTTCAGAATCTATCGTCTCCTGCATGTTTCCCTGCGGCATCAGCTTTCGCTTTCTTCCTTCGGATACCTCCCCTCCGGATGCTCTACCGCACCCTCGCTGTGCATCCTATTCTTCTCTTCCCCACACCTTCTCTATGCTTCTTTGACGCAACTCTCTCCTTCCTCATAGCAGAGGAACCTCTTCCATTTCCTGAATCAAACAGCTCAGGGTACGAAGTACTTTCTGCGCACCATCCGTTTCGGCCCAATCACACCGATCATGCTCGTGCATGCTTTAGTTCCCAGCTGATAGCTTTTCGCTGTAAATCAGTGCACAGTCCGCCATATCCTTCATCGGACTGTCTTTTGTCCATAGTAGACCCTGCCATGCTCTTGTCTTCCTCTTTCTTCTCTGCACTCTGCAGGAGCCCTGCAAGTTCCTCCTCGATTCCAAAGGAGATCAGCTGGAAAGGCCTCTCGGAGTCGATCAGCTCCGGATACTTGAAAATGTCGTTGGTCTGCGCCGGAGGTATAAATCCTCCAAATCTGCTCATCTGTCCCGTAAGAGCTGCCTCCAAACGCAGAGCACCTCTATCAGCTTTGCTGTGTTTGGTCTCTGGCCAAAGAGTACTCGGACATGTTGTAAAATCTATTCGGCTCTTCCCACCGTGTGCCCGGAAAGCACGTCGTGGGAGGCAGAAGATTGATGGATAAAACCGCGCTCTGCTCCCAGGTCCTTCGCACCCCACCGTTGTCGTCTGATGATATTACCCTGGAACATCAGAAGAAGTAGCTTCCCTCTTCCACCTCCAGGAAATCTGTAAAACTTAATCTGGTTCTTCTCGTCCTCGGACCGGAAACCAAAGCCGCTATAATGTGTGTCGCTGGCTATGGTTTCGAACGGAGCGCTGCAAGGCGGTCCAGTTTTTCGAATCCGTCTTCAAACATCGAACTCTCTGCTGGATAAACCTCCCGCTCCTGCCTCCGCAGTCTGGTCTCCACAGGACGAGTGCCCTGGTCTGAAGGAATCCTGCCCGCGGGCAGTGTGGGGCTGCGCCAATGCAGCCCATCTCCCAAATCACTCTCCCATTTCATTCCGAATCGTCCTTTGAACTCAAACTCAATCCGGAGTATTTACTAATGAAAACAAATCTGGACCGCCCACTGGTCTCTAAATAGTTCTTGATTATCGTTGTTAAAATAATTAGCTCTGATCCACAAGACCACCTTCCTCCTTCCCAGAGCTTTGCTAAGTAATTCCATATATAATGAGTGCTAACACATGTTCATAATATTCTGAAAAAAAAGAATGTCAAGAATTTCCGAGGGGATTTGCACCTCCTATAAACGACCTTGAGGACCTTTCCCAGAATATTTTCCGCCTGAACTTTCTCCGCATATACGGTATAACCTTCCGCCAAGAAGAGTCTTCTTTCGAATATAGTAGCGAACGCATGTCCCATAAAACCGGTATAGTAACACTGTCCTTTTCGCTTCGCTCTTCAATCAGAACTTCCTCCTTCCCGACAAGCTTTGTCGAAATCGTGCAGAATCCTCTGGCAGGGAGTCAGAAGAATGCGGAACTGTTCCTTCTTTACGGCCTCCAAATCAGTTCGGCATCTCATCCGCACGCGTTCCCTTCCTCCGCATTTTAAAGATATGCATATTATAGAACCCGATTTTGAGAAAGGCTTTCGACTTCCTGAAAATCCTCTTCCGTCTTCTCCCGGAAAACCGACAATCACATCCGTTGTAATCGCTGCGAGAGGATAGACTTCCTGGATACGATTGACCGCCTCTAAACCTTCCTGGTATAGTGCCGGTTCATTCTTCTGCTGTCTTCCGGCCCCTGCCGTGAAAAGAGAGGTGAAAATGGACAGAAAGCATCGATTTCCTGTGTTTTCAGCGAACTTTCTCCTGTAATGACTCTGGGTTCCAACTGCCCAGACGAATCCGCTTGATTGTCGGAAGACACGCTATTTCCTTGTATTATGAAGCAGTGCTTCTCCGCTCTCCATGCGACTTGCTTTCTCATAGGAAAGATTCCGGAAATCCAGGCCATGTTAGAAGAAAGATGAATTCCGGTAAGCACAATCTCCTCTATGCCCTGTTCTCCGATTCTTCGAATCTCGTCCAGGCAATCCTCCACCTTCCTGCTGCGAATCCGCCCTCTCACATAGGGAATAACATTGCAGTACGCACAAAACTGTGCATCCATCCTGAATTCCTGGCTAGCGCGACTTTCTTTTCCAGCGGTTTCTTTGCGAAAGCGCCCCATACCTTCTTCTTCCCTCTCTCTCTCTTTGGAAGATGCGCCTCGATTGCCGTATCATTTTTCCGCATGGCAGCATAATGGAGCCTTTGATGCGCTCCACAATCTGCTCCTTTTCCGCTGTTTCCAATGAAGATATCCGCACTCCTGCTCTTTTCCAGTTCTTCTTTCTTTCCTTCCACGTAGCAGCTGCGAGCAATCCTGCCAAGAGCATCCGTTTCGTTCCTTCGCCTGATGAATCATCTGTCGGGACTTTCGGTCCCGCAATATTGGTAACGGAGCAGGTATTTGATGAGATAGATATCCGCCGCGCTTCGTGAAAAGGCACTAAAATTGCCCTCACTTCGAGTATTGCCTCACCCATTGCCTCCGCCTCGTGGGAATTGATCTTTAATCATTCCCTAAGTTGTGCATAGCAAAACGCAATCCCTTCAGTTCCATTGTCTTTCCTTTCTATTTCCAAAAGCATCCTTTTACTTGACTTCTAAAATACTTCCTCACTACAATCAAATCTCATCATTTGAAAGGAGAGTTGTCTTCATGAAAACGGTTCCGCATTTCCTGATTCCACTGATAAAGTTGAAGTCCTTCGTAAACGACCTGGTACGCTTCTCCGACGTGGGTTCGATCTCTTGTTTTCCGGCGGTATGTGATTGATGCCAAGTCGATTGTGGGAATCTTCTCCTGGATTTGTCCAGACCCATCGATTTGAACAAACATCCATGCCGATGAAAGCCGTGTGGGACGTAGCATTGTAGCCACACTGAAACCCCATATTTTAGAAGCACAACTCTCTGTATCTTAACGGAAAGCCGCTTTGGCTTCACATAGCGTTTGTAGAAGTGCATGAGGACATGCACTTCTTTTCTGTGCGAGGCCGGATTTTACAAAAGAAACTGGAAGACCCTTCAACCTCTTTCTCTGCGGAAAGCGCGGTTGAGACAGAACAGAAAGATTAGAGACTGTATGGATTATCAAGCATTTTTAATTAAGCTACGCCGCGTAAATCGGCACAAAAGGAAAGAATCGCTATGTCTTTGAAGACGCCCTGGCAAAAAGATATCCGCATGAAAACTGAAAACGGGCCGGCGGAGAGTATGCCGTCCTCGAGAGCACGCAGAATCGACGTCCACATGTGAAATCGGAACATTACGATCGTACGAGGGAATGCGTTGATGCGCTCCGTCATGTGTCTTCAGGATTGCGGGCATCGCTCCTATGGTACAGCTCCCCTATTCGGAGGGATTTTTCCTGTCCTGGAAGAGGCGGTCTCTCTCTATTATTTTCGTCCGCATGCGGTGATGCGTCCGCCTCAAAGTCAAGAAACGAGACGTGCGGAAAAGTGCATATCCCCATGACCTCTCCGGGAGGTGAGCAGGAACTCCGCCACAGTATTCTGGAGGCTTTTTCCGAACGCAAAGGTGGATGGGCATAAATCGGATGTCGTAAACTGCGTATCGAAATCCGACCAGTTGATCAATATCTCACGGAAAATCATCAGGGCTGTCCGGGATGCCTCTCGGGACAAACGGAAAGCCATGGCGTCTTCTCTCCGGAGATTGATTCCCCTGCCGCCGGCTCTCAAGCTACGCAGCAGGTGCACCGACTGAAGCCACCTATTTCCATGCACCGCCTTACACCAGCAGCCGGGCGGCGAAAATCAAAGTGATGGGCCTGGCGAGACAGCTCACCTACACCGGTCCCGTATGCTTCACGTCGTGAATTTCACGGAAACTCAATTGGCGATTTATGATCGTTGCCCGCACGATGTACTGACCATCATTATGCGCCGTTACATGATGCGGATTGCCGGGCGCTTGCCCATAAAACGATTGTATCGGTTTAATTACCGAGTGAATCCATAGGACAGGTCGCGTCCCAGACCCTGCAAAGTCTGGTATGTACAAAATGAAGTCTGCACTCTACCGGTTTATCGTCCGTCTGCTGCTTTCGACAAAGCGGGAAATTATCGATGTTGCGGAAGAAATCGGCACTTACGAGACTTCTATCGAACCTTACGAGGACTGCTGCACCATCTTTTGTCGCAAAACGCGGTCACAAAACCGATCGTCGAGAAGATTCGGAGTCGGAACTAAAACTTCTGCCGGAAATAGACGCCATGGTGGAAAAAGGCTGTTCAGGAGACCGAACATTTTGATTCGAAAGAAAAGGCTGATAACACAGCCCTTTTTCTTTCTCAGGTATCTTCTTTATATTTTCTTTACCACAAAGCTGTAGCCAACCGCCATCGCTCTCTTCTTCCATGATGGTAAACTCTTTTGTTACTTCCAGTGCTTTTCCGCACATCCCCGCTTTCCTTCAATGATTCGGAAGTGATAAAAAACGCCTCCCTCTCAGAAAAAGAGGGACAAGCGGTGCAAGAGCAATGATAACCGGCGCGAGAATATTCCCGCGAGTACAATATCGAAAGGCTCCTCCGGAAAAGTTTCTGTAAGCGCTTTGCGCCTTCTTCTTCCTAAGATATTCTCTATAAAAAGATGGAACCGCTCTTTCGAAAGCGCATTTTCCGTAAGATTACCGGCTACAGGAATCCTCCGTAATCGGGTCCAGGTCCGTCGCAAAAATCTCCAGAGCATCCATCGCTCAATGCGGCGATACCGAGGATACCCGACCCGGTACCGAGATCCAGTACACGCCGTCCCTCTCTGCTATATTTTCGAGAGCCGAACAAAGCTTCGTGGTTTTCATGCTGCCCCGTTCCGAAGCTGCATGCCGATCCGCTTTATCAGCACTTCTCCTTCCTTCGGTTCGACGAACTCCCAACTCGGTTTTCAATCAGCACTTTTTCCAACCCGAAAAACTATGGAAAAACTTTTCCATGCATTCATCAATCCTTGTCTTCCGTCTCGAAACCCGTAATCTTTCCGGCACCGATATCCGTATACTCTGCCATCTCCTGCAACTTCGACGCAAATCGGAAAGGATGGCTCTGCACTCCCTCTTCCGTGAAAATATTACTGCTGTTCAAACTATACGAATGCTGATCCACATTTTCATCCGGAAAAGTCCTTTCCTCAACTGCCTCTTTCCGTTTCTTCTTTTCCGTATCCGGAAGAATCTCAGGTAAAGAGTTTGGCATCCTCTCCTCCGCTTTTCCTCGGGCAAAATATCCCAAAAATCTCTTTTCGCCTCTTCTTGTGTAATGCCTTTTTCCATCCTCCCTATTTCACGCCTCAATATCCCAACTGTCATATAAATAAGAGGAAAAGAAATATCCCACCGCTTCTTCCTTCGTTTCCTCAGATTATTTTCCGCCAGACCACTGTTTTCTCCTTTTCCGCTACACTTCTTTCCCTTCTCTTTTATGCCTCTAAAATTTTCCGAAGCATCGGCGGCAGCTCTTTCAGCGCTTCTATCGTGTCGGTGAGCTCCCGTTTCTCCGTAAAAGGAAAAAGAAAACGAAAAGGTGGAATCAACTCTTTCGCCTGAGACCGATGGCTTTCAACGTGCGGAGATTCCCGGATGATTGGAAGAGCAAGCGGAACCGCTGCTGACATAGATTCCCTTCTCCTCAAGGGCATGGAGCAGCACCTCCCGCTTTCACTCCATAGAAACTTGCCGAGACAATCTGCGGTGCGGAAGCTTTCGCTTTCTCAGAATTTACTCTGACTTCGGAAGCTTTTCCGAGTTCTTCGATAAAGTAATCCTTCCAGGGGTATATAATTTTCCACTTTTTCGAAAAATCACTGTAGACCATCTTCGCGCTAGCGATTCCGGCAATTCCCGGAATATTCAGCGTACCGAACGTAAACCGCCCTGCTGCCCTCCTCGAAAAACAATCGGATCAATCTTCACCTTCTCATCAATGCTACAGAAAGCCGATTCCTTCGGACCATGCAACTTGTGCCCGCTCACGGAGAGCAGATCCACCTTATCTTCTTCGGGCGAAGAATCATCTTTCCATACGCCTGGATGGCATCCGCCTGGAAAAGGCAATCGGGATTTTCTTTTAATGATCTCCCCAATCGCATGAATATCCTCTACTGCCCCCATTTCATTGTTGACCGTCATGATACTGACAAGAATCGTTTTCCTTTTTGTAATCGCCTTTTTCCAAATCGCTTAGAAATATGTCCTTTCTCATCGACTGGAAGAATCGTAACCGTAAAACCCTGTCCCTCTAAAAATTCCAAAGTCTTATAGATGGCAGGGTGCTCGATTGCAGAGCTGATAATATGCATTCCTGCTTCTTCTTTTTGCAAAAGAAGCACCGATTAAAAAGCCATATTATCCGATTCCGTTTCCCGGAAGTAAAGAGAATCTCCTTCTCTTTCACCTTCAAAGTTTCTGCAATCTCTTCTCTGCTTTCCCTATAATACTGCTCCCGCTTCAACGCCCATCTATGCTGCGGAAGGATTGCCGCAGATCCTTGCAACATCGTTTCGCACATCCGCTCCGCCACCTCGGGATAGACCTTCTGCTAGATGCTGAATTATCTAAATAAATTGTCCTCATTCTGTTCTTCTCCCTCTTCTGTTTGCTTTTATGATCGTCTCTTTACGAGTCATCCTGCCTACTTCTTCGTTTCTTTTTCGTTTGTTTGTATTCCCTTTATTTCTTTTCCTTTTATTCTTTTCCTTTGTTTCTATTCCTTTATCCGCTTCCAAACTCCAGATGCATCATAAAGGAGACTCAGTACAGCAATCGCCGCAGTCTCCGTGCGGAGGATACGCTTTCCGAGACTGACGGGAAGGAAGCCTTCCGCACGTGCCCGTTCTGCTTCTTCCTTCGAAAATCCCTTCCGGGCCTATGGCAACAGCAATGAGAGCTCCCCTTCTTTCTTGCGCAGTTCTTCCACTTTTGCAGACTGCTGCTCTTCGATGAAGCGCACGCCTTTTTCATTTTTCATAAGGAAGGAGTTTTAAAGTCCGCTTTCTCTACAGCGGAAAAGCTTCTTTCAGGAACACGACGGGAAAAACGGAGAATCCGCGAGCGCTTAGACCTGCTCGCCGCTGCCTCCGCGATAGCCTGCCAGCGTCCTCTCTTCTTCCTCCGCCTTCTCCTCCTGCGAGTTTTACAGATGCAGTTTTCAGCGGCAAGAGGAAGCACATCCGTTACCGCCGAGCTCTGCCGCTTTCTGTATAATCGGTTCCATTTCTCCGCCTTGGGAAGTGCCTGAAGAAGAATCAGCTTTGTCTCAAGTTCATGCAAAAAGCTTCCAGAAAAGAAATGGAAAGCACCGCACTGAGTCTTCCGTATAGGACCTGATTTTACAGTGATAGTCCGCATCTTCTCCGGTAGAAATGATAATTTTCCTCTCTATTTCTCGAAGCACATTCTTTAGATGATGAAAAATTCTCTCCATACAGTCGAATTTCTTCTCCTGTTATCTCATTTTTCTCTACAAAAAGTGATGCATACGCATGTTCCCCAGGAATCTCCTTCTTCCGCTTCCTTTTTCACACCGAAATAAAAACAGGAATGAATACGTTTATTCGCTTCATCTTACTTCTTTCCTCTTCCTATGACAAGAAAAAGTAAAAAAGAGACGGAAAGGATTCCTCCATAGCGAGGATAGGATTCCTTCGTCTCTGTCTCCAAAAAGCTACCTGTGTTTTATTTATAATAAAAGAATGTGAGTGCAAAGTCGGCTCTGCTTCCTTTCCTCTTATTTTCCGGACGATTTGAAATTGCTTTAAATGCCTCTTCCAAATCCTCCAGGATATCCTGAATATTCTCGATGCCGATAGAAAGACGCACCGTATTCTCCTTGATTCCCTGGGTAAAAGTTCTTCCTTCGTACTCTCCGGAATGGGTGGTTGTTGCAGGAGTGAATCACTAAGGACTTGACATCCGCCACATTTGCAAGCAGAGAGAAGAGTTCCAAATTGATCAATAAAAATCTTTCGCTGTACGCTCATTACCCTTCAAAGTGAAAATAGAGCCACCGCCGTTTTGGGAGATACTTCTTATACAGCTTCTCCTGCGCAGGATCTTTTCGAAACGCCGGATGCGAAACGGACTCCACACTTCGGATGCCCGGCAGATACTCCACCACCTTTAATGCATTTTCGATGCCTCTCCACACGGGCCGAGTGTCTCTATTCCCTGAATCGAAGCCAGGCATTCAAGGGTGCGATGGCGGCTCCTTCATCCGAGCATCAATCGCTCGTAAATAGGTTGCAATGACAGCCGGTGCCGTGTCGCTCAAAGCTAACCCCGTGATAGGACACATTCGGTTCGGAAGCCAAGAGCCACTTGTTTCCTTTGTCCAATCAAACTGTCCGCCGTCTACCACGATTCCCCAAGAGTCGTTCCATGTCCGCCGATGAACTTCGTGGCGGAATGGACTGACGATGTCCGCCCCGTGCGCAAAAGGACGAATCAGTACGGAGTTGCGAAGTATTATCCACAATGAAGGTAAACCGTGCTGATGACTAAGCTTCGCCCACGCCTCGATATCGACGACTCTCCGTTCGGATTTCCGAGAGACTCGATATGAAATTGCTTCGTATTCTCCTGTATGGCTTTCTCCGCTTCTTTCAAAATCAAACGGATCCACAAAAGTGGTTTTCCACACCATACTCCGGGAAGGTATGTTTCAAAAATTATACGTTCCACCGTAAATGTTTCTGGCACTCACGATATGGTCTCACTTGCGCCACGGCCTTGAAAAGCATAGGTTACCGCAGCTGCACCGGAAGACACGGCAAGGCGGGCAACGCCTCCCTCAATGCGGCGATTCTTTCCTCTAACACCCCCTGTGTCGGGTTCGTCAGTCTTCCATAGATATTTCCCGCATCCTTCAGGGCAAATCTTGCTGCCATGCATCGGCATTATCAAGACAAAGGATGTACTCTGGTAAATGGGAACGGCTCTCGCTCCGCTTGCCGGATCTGCCGATTTTCCTGTCCAACATGAATTGCCTTTGTATCAAAAGAAGAAAATTTCTTTCCGCTCTTCTCTTCTTACTCATTTTACTTCCTCCTTATCTCTTTATGCGCCAGACTTTAGCATAGAGGAAAACCTGTCTAATACCGGAAAATTGGATTTGGTTATAGCCTATAGTTATAACTTAGTGGATATCCTTTGTTGAACCTTTAGCAGAAAAAGCTTCTTCTTTGAAACGACAGAATCTCCATTTTACTCTGCCAAGCGACACATCACCCCGGACAAAAGCTATGTACTTTTTCAATCTGGTCTTATATAATTTTAAGAAATTGGATGTTTTATCAATACCAGATTGTGTTATTATCAAAAACCATAAGGTTTCGTGTTCAGCAAACGGAGGAAAAGAAACGAGAACTTCTCCGCTTACGGCGACACAGATACTAGAAAGAAAGAAGGCTTTGGCTTCTTTCCACAGAGACAGGAGGACAGAATGAGACCAGAAAATACGAAAACTTACCCTTTGCGCACTCTTTGCCGCTATATCCTATGTCGTATTCACTTTTTGCAAATCAAGATTCCCATCGGAACGAGACGCCACTTCCGTTCACCTCGGAAATGCCGTGGTGGTCATCGGCGCACTGATTCTCGGCGGCGCTCGGAGGCATCTCCGTTCGCAATCGGTATAGCCATCGGAGATTTCTTGGACCCGGTTTTATGTGATTTATGTGCCGGAAACTTTACTCTGTAAAACCATCGATCCAGTTTGGTAGTCGGTTTCGTTGCACATCGAATCGGAAAGATTCAGGAACTGCATGACGGGAAGAAGATCTTTTTCTGGAGTGTGCTCCTCGCCTCTGCCGCCGGTCTTTTGCAAATGTCATCATGGATCCCACCATCGCGGCTACGTTTACAAAGTTCTGCTTTTGGGAAAAATCGGCTGCAAAAGCCGCTTTTCAACTTCAGTCTCTTTGCAACGGCTTTTTAATGCCGTAACTTCCACCATCGTGGCTACGGCTGCTATATGGGACTCTATCGGGTGCTGCGGAGAGAACAACTCTCTCTCGGTTAAATGCAAACGAAAAGTACCGCCCCGCGTGATACTCGTTAAGAATAAAAAGAACCTTATCGCGCTTGCGGGATAAGGGTTCTTCGATGCTGAAATTCGGTTTTCTTGCTTTTGCATCGAACGGGTCTTCTATATCCGTTCTGTTTATTCTCCTCTTCTATGCAATCTTTTCTTTGGATAAAAGTGCAGCAAAGGACGAAGCGCATTTCCGGAGAGGATGACAACGATCAGAATATCGTTTTCCCGATACTCTGCTCCCGTATCTTCAAAAACTGTACGGTCCGAGCTACCCCCAGGGCATTGAGGAAGAATCATCGGAATCGCATAGAAGCGTTGTGAATAAAGGCACTCTTCACCCATTTATGCTGAGTCTCCTCCTTCTTCCAAAAGAGAAAGAACAGAGAAAACGGACAGATCAAATGACTATAGACGCGTTTTCCCAAAAGAAACTCGTGGGCATATCCATTTTCCGGTGCCAAAACAAGAAGCACGACGGTAAAGGTCACTAAAAGGCAGGCAGTGGAAAGAAAACGCAAGAGGCTAAGGAAACGGTCGGGAGAAACCACTCCCCTTTCTCCCGGAAATATCGACTGAACATGCCTTTTTCCTCCCTTGTTCAACACAGGAAGACGGAATAGAAGATACAAGAGAGAGTGCAACGCCACAAAGAAGATTGGAATCCGTCGTATAAAAACGAAGTGTACGAAGCCCTTCATCCATAAACGCATCCAGTGACAACGATGCACTCTAAAAGCAACAATATAAAAATGGAGCAAGGATTTTCTCTTTCTTATTCATCTTTCTATTTTCTCTCTCTCTTTTTCTTCTTGCCGGAACTTCTTGTAAAAGCTAAGCGGTCATTCCATATAGAATGGACAAAACACGTCTTCTACGAAAGATACGGTTCCAATGCAGAATACAGTTCTAAAAAGCGAAGAATAGCACAAAGACAGGGGAAAAATAAATAAATTTATTGAAGTTTTTGAATCCTATACAAACTGATGCGCAGAAATGACCGCCTGCACTGTGGTATTTCCGTTATAGTGATTGATTCTCGGATAATAGACAATATGTCATCTTCTTACGCTCGCCTTTCTCCTCTAAAAAGCATCTCCATCCGTGAAATAGATTCCCTCTATCGGTATCCCTTTCTGTCTAAAGTTGAGTTTCACTACATTGCGATGCTCCCGAAAACTCGAAAGCCCTACAATTTCCACTTCTCTTTCCGCAAAGGACGGTTTCTCATTTCCCTTTTCGAATGGCGCAAGAATATCCAAAGGGAGTAAACTCTCCTCCGTGCAGTGCGAAAAAGGAAGCACGGAATCAATCCAAGTTTTTCTCGACAAAGGTCCTCTTCCCGTAACCAGCAATCCTCTTCCAGTTTTTCTTTTTAAAAGGGGAAGATTCTTCTCTTCAAGACTGAATCCTGCCGCCATAGGATGTCCTCCGAAACGCGTAAGCAATTCTTTCTCCTTTTTCCAGACTTTCCGCCATGGGATAAGGCGGAATGGACCTACCTGAGCCTTTCACCAGTCACTCCTTCCGTTTTGGTAGCAACAAAAGTAGGGCGATAGAACTCCTCTTAATCCTTCCTGCCACAATTCCGGCAAGACTTTCATGGATCCGGTAAATACAGAAGCAGAACCCGCTTCCCGGCTTCCTTTAACACAAACTTCTTCGCCTCTTCCACCGCACTTTTCCCGTAAGACTCTTTTCGCTCTTCATTTTAAAAGTTTCAAGCGTTCCGCCCTTCTCCAAAGCCTTTCTGCTATCCTTTTCCAGAAAAAGAAAATGGCCTCCATCGCTCCTCAGTCTTCCGGATGCATTGATTGCGGGTCCCAACTGAATCCCCAAAGTAAAAGGCACTGAGTTCCCCTTTCTCCTTCCTTCAATAGAGCGAGAGCGAGGACTTTAAAACCGATGTTTTCGTGTCGGGAAGCAGGCAGTGTCTTCTTCACCATCACCGATTTTCTTTCTTAAGCGGCATGACATCTGAAGCGAGTCATAATCCCAGCAAAACATGAAAGCTCGTCCAGGGTCTCTCCCTCTCTTCCCCTTTCCCGTTTCTCTAGAGCCTTCGCGAGAGATACACCACCATCGCACCGCGTCTCCGGGTTTTGTATGCACTGTCCGGGCGTTTGGGATTGACCACCAGCAAATGCTTCGGATACATCTCCTCCCTCTTCGTCCACCCTCAGTGTGATGATCCGTGAAGGACATCCATTCCACTCCTTTTGCAAAGAGCTCTTCAAAAGCGGAAATACCGTTGTCGCAGGTGATAGAAGCTGAATCCCTCTTCTTTCGCCTCTTCAATAATATGCCGGTTTATCCCATACCCGTCATTGATACGGTGAGAATAACACTTAGCTGAGGCGTCCCTCCTCCGTAAAGCGGGAAATGGCAAGATAGAGGATGGTTGTTGCACTGGCCTGCCGTCCACATCATAATCCCCCTACGATCCGAATCTTTTTCTCTCTCTATCGCTCGTTCAGAGACGATTGAGGAAACGGATGCTATCGGTCAAAAATAAAGGAGAGGAATTTCTCTCTCCAAGAGGAACTCCCGCATCTCCTCCCTCCGTTTGCAAGTCTCTATTTCGTAAAATACGGACGAAAAGCCGGATCCAAATCAATTTTTCGGCAAGCGCTTCAAAATCCGCCTTCTTTCCATAAATATACCAATCTCGCATGCGTCTCGGAAACCCTTTCTCCTTCCAGGCTCATCTCTTGTCTTTTTGAAAATCATTGTTAGTATGAACTTCCCTTTTATCAGGGAAAAACTACACGAAACTATTGTAACAGAAGAGGAATACAAAATGAGAAAAAACAGATAAAAACACTACTTTAACGTCACTGTCTATAGGATTCTTTGCCTATGCGCTCCTGCTCCAGTTTCTTTCTGCAGGAACGGTGCTTCTCTTAGAATCCCTCTTTCCTTCCCAAAGTACGGACAGTGTACTATGCCATGAGCATCACGGTCCTCCTCTGTCTTGGATTTCTGTCCATTCTTTTTCGGCATTCCTATAAAGAGGAAGCTTTGGAAAATAGGAAACAGAGCCCGGTTTCCCCTCTTTCACCGCTTCGTTTCCTCCACTATTTCTTCCTCTTCTGCGGTGCACAGTAGGTTTCTCGCTCTTCTCACTCTCCGCTCATTTTCCTTTTCGATGGGCATGGATTTAACGTGACTCGGAAATGGCAAAAGGAGGAAAGCTTTAGGCGATTTTCCTATGCTTTTTCTACCATTCTTCTCGCCCTCTTGTGGAAGAAACGGTATTCCGCTATGTCCTCTATAAAACGCTTTCCGCTCCTTCGAGGCGGTTTTGCAGCTTTGCCACTTCCTTTTCTTTGCCTTAATTCACAGCAACTTTCTGCAATTCCATCCGGCCTTCCTGATGGGATTTGTCCTCTTCTCCATCCTGCGACCGCTATGGTTTGCCCTTTTTCCATCCTGCTACACAACGAACAATGCCCTTGCCATCCTGGTAAATAATCTGGGGCAAAATAACAAGTTCATCAGCAGCTTATACGGCTTGACTTCTCCTTCTCAGCACGGTGTACGGTCTGGTATATCTCATCAAAAATCGGAAAAACTTGCCTGCTCTTCTCCCTTCTCCGGAAGAAAAAAAGCCTGGCACTCTTTTCCGATCCCTTTCTCTGGATAGACATCCTTATCCTGTCGCCCTCTCTGTTCTCGTTCTCGTCCGTCCCGGAGAAACGGTTCCGACCTATGTCAATGTCTGAGTCAGCTCTTCTCCCTTTTTCTATTTTTCAAAAGGGTTTCCAGAATGCCTCTTCCGAGCGCTGCCCCGATGTTTCCACCGAGACGTCTTCCGACTCCTTTTCAAATACCGCTTTCCTACGCTATGCCCGACCTCTCTTCCGATGGCACCGGAAACGGAACGGCCGACCGACTTCACTATCTCTGCTTTCCGCATGGCTGCTCCCTTTTTCTGTTCTTCTCTTCTTCACGCACACGCTCTTCCTCCGCCATGCGCTGTTCTTCTTCCTCTTTATCGCTGATTCCCTTTCTCCAGCATCTCTGTATGCGAGTCCCGGTCGACCGTTTCATCATACTTTATGGCAAGATCCGAGCTGTTCTTTGCCTTCTCTTTCTCCTCGGGACTGATTTCTCCGAGGAAAGACTGTGGCGGAAAAATAATGGCCTTCTCCACCGTCATAGGCTTCCCCTCCTCGGTAAGGCAGGAAACGAGGGCTTCTCCGATTCCCAGATTCTCCAGGACTTCCAGCGTATCAAACAGAAGGATTCTCCCGAAAACTGTCCGCAACCGCTTTCAGCTTCTTCCTCTCTCCGGGTGTATAAGCGGAAAGTCCATGCTGGATTTTGTTGCCCAGCTGGGAAAGGATACTTTCCGGAATATCAGCCGGATTCTGACTCACATAGTAGATTCCGATGCCCTTGCTCCGAATCAGCCTGGTCACCTGGGTAATCTTCTCCAGTAGCGCTTTTTCTCGCAGTCCTGAAACAGAAGATGTGCTTCATCAAAGAAGAAAACCATACGAGGTGTCGTAAGATCTCCCACTTCCGGTAAATTCTCATACAATTCGGAAAGCAGGTAAAGGAGAAAGGTCGAATATATCGTCGGATCGGAAGCCACCGATTTTGCATCTAAAATAAAATGACCCCTTTTTCCTTCGGCATTCACTCTGATCCCGGACATCGATTGCCGGTTCTCCAAAAATTCCGCTCCGCCTCGATCCTCCAGAGCGACCACAGAACGCAGAATGGCGTTCAAGCTCTGCGTAGATAACTTCCCATAACTTTTCTCATAGTCCTTGTTATGCAGAGCGACGTACTGGAGCATTGCGCGGAGGTCTTTTAAATCGAGCAGAAGGAGACCTTCCTCATCGGCGATACGGAAAATAATACAGAAGGATATCCCCCTGCACATCCGACAGTCCTAAAATACGGCTAAAAAGTAGGGGCCCCATCTCTGAGAAACGGTCGTACGAAGAGGAATCCCTCCTTCTTTCGTGAAGGAAAAAGAAATTCACGGGAAAGGCTCTATAAGAAAAATTCCGCTTCCGTAAGTCCGCAACGCTTTTTCCTTTCTTCCAGCTTTTTCAGAAGGAACGCCCGCCTTATATAAGCCGGATAAATCCCTTAAAGTCCGACAGGAAAAACCGGGATAGCGAGGTCGGACAAGCGTTCCGCAAGAACTTTCAGGCTCACCGTCTTCCCGGTTCCGTAGCACCGGCTATAAAACCGTGCCGATTCAACTTATCGGAACAGATTCCTACTCTGTTTCCCTCTTCATTCACCGCAAAAATCAATCTTTCCCATATTGCCTCCTCACCGATTCCGTTCTTTTGATTTCATTCCTACTTTTGATTCTATTCTGTACTTTTTATTCTGTTTCTTCCGCATTTTTCTCCGTAAAAACTTCTATTTTTATTATAAAAAGAAGCAATGTTTTCAAGTGCTATGCTGCTCTCTTGCGAATCTCCTAGCGTTGTGCTAGGATATTGGTTTATGAAGGAGAATTAACAGCATGATGATTTCTACAAAAGGGCGTTATGCTCTAAGTACATTGATTGATATTGCCAAAAATGAGAAGGAAAATACACCGGTTTCCATCAAAGAAATTGCGGAGAGACAGGGTATCTCCATCAAATATCTTGAGCAAATCATTGCTCTTATGGTGAAAGGGAAGCTCTTAAAAAGTATTCGCGGTGCGAAAGGCGGCTACTTCTTTCGAAGGAAGCGGGGGACATCCTAGTTGGTGAGATTCTCGATGCCGCGGAAAGACACTCTCGCTCCTGTAGAATGTGTAGAGAGGGCGCGTTGCGCAAAATCCGCCTCCTGCCCTACTTTTCCGTTATATAAAAGAAATCGATGATGCCATCTATGCTGTAGTAAACCGCTACACGCTTTTCCGATCTGCTCTAGGGTGCGAGCCTCTTAAAACCGCTACCCTTCGCTTTCTTTTTTATGCTATATTGTCAAGTATTTGGTCCTGAAGGAATGGAGAATCTATGAAATTAATCAGTTTTGCTATCCTTGCTATAATTCTTCCGCCTATATGCGTAAATGCATCGAAAAGCATCCTTCCGGTGGGGAAGAGTGGAAAATCATCATCGTCGATGACGGTTCACAGAAAGACAATACCCTGAAATTGCCAAGGAGTACGAGAGAAACTATCCCGGCATCTGTAAAGCAGTCCATCAGGAAAACGGAGGTCACGGTGAGGCCGTAAATACCGGTCTGAAGAATGCCGCAGGACTCTATTTTAAAGTCGTCGATTCGGATGACTGGCTGGATTCCGATAGTACTTCTGGAAGTTCTGGAAAGAATCCGGAATATTACTTTGTCCGGTGACAGCATTGATCTCTTTGTTGCCAATTTTGTTTATGACAAGGTCGGACAGGAAAAATAAAAAGTGATGTCCTACAGTAATGCCTTTTCCGGAAGAAAGAATTTTCAGCTGGAATGAGATGCGTCGTTTCCATCTCGGTCAGTATATTCTGATGCACTCCGTCATCTATCGCACTAAATTACTCCGGGATGCCGGTCTTGTCCTTCGAAGCATACCTTCTATGTGGACAATCTGTTCGTGTATTTACCGCTTCGCACGTCAAGAAGCTGTACTATTTTTAACAGAAATCTCTACCGCTACTATATCGGAAGAGAAGATCAGTCCGTAAACGAAACGGTCGCGATCGGACGTCTGGACCAGCAGTTTCGAGGTGAACCGACTGATGATTGATTCCTGTGATGTCATGAAGGTACAGCCTAAAAACTGCGTAACTATATGATTCTTTTATCTGGAAATCATCACTACGGTGTCTTCCGTCCTTTCCATCAAGTCGGAAAAAGAGGAGAATCTCGAAAAGAGAACTTTGGGATTACTTAAAAAGAGCACTTTGCACTCTGGTTCAAAATGCGCAGCAGTTTCCTCGGGCAGGGAGTGAACCTCCCGGAAAGATTGGAAACAAGCTGACGATTCTGGCCTACCGTTTAACCCAAAAATTCTACGGTTTCAATTAAAATGCGGATGATCCGCAAAAACCGGCTTTGCATGGTAAAAATCATCTTGCAGAGCCGCTTTCTACTGACTAAAAATAAAGAAATCGAATTATAAAAACCGAAATGCTAAAAATGAAAGTGATAAAAAAATCGAAATGCTATTGTAATCTTAGTAAGTGAGGTGAAAAATGAAGCTTTGCCATCATCACCGGCGCATCCAGAGGCATCGGAAGAGAGGCCGCAAGACCTTTTGCCAAAGAGGGTATTCCTGCTCTTAAACTGCGAGAAAAATATAGCCTTACTGGAAGAATTAAAGACAGAAATCGAAGGGAGTTTCCCCGAGTCTCAACTCGCGGGAAGACGAGTCTACGACGAAAATGCACGGTAGATAAACTCTCCCCGATAGAAATCACTCTAAAGAGGGAAGCTTTTCCTCCGCATTCTTGGAAGGCTATTTTTCATGCTAAAGAAACAGAACGCGTAGAGATAGACGAGCTGGTCTTAATCCTCAATCAGGAAAGTCCGTCTTGCGTCTTACGCAAGAGTATAGTGCCGATGAAACCGACAGTCTCCTTCAGGCAAATCTCCTGGAACCTTTTTCAACTCGTGCAACACATGATTCCTTATCTGCTCGCGTGTGAAAGAAGGGCGGATTCTTTCAGTTCCTCCGTCTGGGGAAATGTCGGTGCCTCCATGGAAGCTTATATTCCCTCACAAAAGGGAGGCATCAACAGCTTTAGTAAAGCACTCGGAAAAAGAACTTGCGCCTTCGCACATCGCTGTAAATGCAGTCGCTTTCGGTGCGATAGATACCGACATGAACGTCACGGCTTACAGAGGAAGAACGAAGCAGTCTGGAAGAAGAAATTCCCTACGGCAGAATGGCAACAGTAGAGGAAGCCGCCGATTTCCTGCTTCTTCTTTCCAAAGCGCCGCTCTATCTCACCGCACAGGTCATTCCCTTTGACGGCGGATGGATATAGCTACCCCAACGCCACATCCAGTGCCATCATGACGGTAAATCCCACGAGCAAGGCAGTACTCCCCCGAGTTGGAGTGCTCTCCTTCCGCGGTTTCCGGAATCAACTCCTCGACAACCACATAGATCATCGCTCCTGCCGCGAAGAGAAAAATAAGGCATAAGCGGAGGAAAATATCGGTGCAAAAGGAGCGTCAGAACGGCTGCAACCGGCTCTACCGCTCCGGAAAGAACCACCATTCACGAAAGCCTTATGTTTATTCTGTCCATTTTGCGTGCGGGGGCATGCAAAATAATCGCCCTTCGGAAAGTTTTGAATGGCAATACCGATGGAAAGCGCAAGTGCCGCACCAAGCGAGAGTCCCTACATCTCCGGTAAGCATTCCGGCATACACTACTCCTACCGCCATTCCTTCCGGAATATTGTGAATCGTTACCGCGAGGAACATCATGGTCGTACGCTGAAAAAGAACTCCTCGGTCCTCCGCCTTCTCCGCATTGAGATGAAGGTGCGGAATCAACTTATCTAAGCAAAGAGAAAGAGCGTTCAATCCAAAAACCGATAACCGCCGGAATAAAAAGCAGAGTCTTCCATAACTGCTCTCTTCCATTGCGGGAATAGGTAAAGCTCCAGATGGAGGCGGCAACCATTACTCCTGCCGCGAAAACCCCGTTAAGCCTTCTTCTATATCGGGAGGAATCACGGGTGTTTCTCCCCTATGAAGTCTTATTTCCTTTCAAAAATACACGCAGGCGGAACCAGCTCGATGCCCACGAACGGAATCAAAATTCCCAAAGCAATATATTTACCATCCATCCTTATTCTTTCCTTTACTAATTTTCACTGCAAACAGGAAAAATCGTTATAGATTCTCCATTTGTACAAAATTAAATACAATATACAATGTACATTCAGTAAATACAAGAAATTTTTATAGGAATGAAATAGTAAAATTTCTTCTAGCCGTCTTATTTAAAACCGGAGGCGCATCTGATACCACTCTACATTTCCGTGTACCGATTCGGAGAAGTCCTTCCAAAGAGAAACCGAGCCGTGCATAAAAAGGGGATTTTTCTTTCTTACAGGTCAGAACCAGCCCCTCCTCTTCCCTCTTCTTTTTGCCATTCGAGATGAACTCTGTAAAAGCATCTTCGTAGCAATCCCTTTTCTACGATAGGATGGAATGGTATTCACCCGAAAATCATCTGCCAGCTTCCCTTTTTCATCATGCAGGGACACATCCATCACACATCAGATCGGTCAAATTTTCTTCCTTCGTGCAGAAACCGTCCACAAAAGAAATAAGCTGATCTCCTTTATACAAAAGGAGAAAAATGATTTCCGTAGAACTTTAATCTCTCCCGAAAACTTTCTCTTCACTCGCCGTCCCAAAGGCGGGAAACAGAACCTTTTCTACCTTTTGCCACTGCGGAAAGATCCGCTAAATCCTCTCTTTTAACTGCCAATCTTTCCCCAATGCGAAAAATTCCTCTACCATCTATATCCTCCCTTTGCTCCCCTATCCGCTCTACCAAGTTCTTTTTTCTACTCTGCTTTTTCAGCTCTGCCGGCTTCTGTTTTCTCTACTCAGTTTTTCAGCTCTACACGGCTTCTGTTTTCTCTACTCTGCCTTCCTCTGTATTCCTTTCTTCAACCAATCCTTCCCATCTACAAAAGCGGGACACGATAAAGGACACAACATAGTCGCCGGCGGCATTAATCATCGTCGCCGGAGGATCAATCAGGTTTCGATGGCAGCCAGAATCGGAAAGGCCAGTTCCATATTATTCGGGAAGAAAATAGACGCAATAATATACTCTCAATATATCCCCTCGGTACGCCGCTCATTCCTGACAGCGGAAAGCACGGCAACGAGAACAATAGCCGGAAGATCCGAAAACTTTACCGGTGTACCTAACGCCCCCATAACAAAGACAATCTTCAGTACACAGGAGAAACAGGAGCCGTCCATGTGCATGGTCGCACCAAAGGGAATCCACAATATCCGAAACATCCTTCGATATCCCGCTGCAGCGGCAGCCTCCATATTACTGGGGAATCGTTGCCACGGAGGAACAGGTTCCGAGAGACACAATCGCCGGCTTTACGATGTGCGAAAACACGACCTTCACTCTCTCTCTTCCGGCTCCGATGAAAGCCATCAGCGGAAAAAGCGGTAAAGATATAAATAAAGCAAACAGGATAATATAGAAGCAGAGCCCTTGCATAGCTTTCCGTAATTTGAGAACCGTAGGTGAAACCAGATCAGCAAAAATAGCAAAAAGGCAATCGGCGCATAATACGTCACCACTTGTACGAACTTCATCATAACCGTGGTCAAACTGTCCAGAAACGCCGCTACTTTCTTTTCCTTCCTCCCCTGCCAAATTGACGGAAAAGCCAAAAAGCAGGAAAAATAATGAGAGGAAGCATGGCTTTACGGGAAAAGAAGCATGGAGAAATCTTCTACGGTAAAGAAATTCATGATCATCTCCGTCATCGTAGCGTGCTCTCCGACTTTTTCTCTCGCCATACTTGCCCAGGGAGAAGTCACCGGCGGGAAAAATCCTGACAGAGCAAAAATAGACAATCGCCGCTGCCGCTCGTCAGTCAGCACAAAGGTTAAAACCGTAACCTCATAATCTTTCCCGCTCTTCTTCGACTCTTTGATATTTGCCATGGCGGAGGAAATCGAGGCAAAAACCATCGGCACTACAATACAGAACATCATCCGAATAAAGATGGTTCCAAGGAAGCTGATAGAATGGGCAAACTGCGGAAGAACAGCTCCCGTCACTGCACCGAGTATCATGGCCAGAAGTAAAATGATTAAAAACGATAGTTGCTTACTACGGATTTTTGCTTTCATGTCGCTCTCCCCCTATCCCCATGATCCGAACAGCTTCTTTCAGTATTTTTTATTATAGCATTTCCAGCCTGCTTCGCGCATTTATTTTTAAGGAATCTCATCCGTTTTTCTATTCCCTTTTTCTAAATGCAAATCTCTGATTCATTCTTTTCTCAACTTAAACCAATAAACAGCAAGATTAAAAACCAAACCACAATGAATACCATCACAAAAATCAAAAAGTAGAGTAAAAACCGCTAAGACTATGTTCCATCCAATAGAGGAGATAGCTGATTCCCATCATCGGAATGGATACGAGAGAAAGTATAACTGCGGTTTGTTTTTAAAATACTCCATCTCTCATCTCCCATATAAAAGCTCATCCCGCCAAAGACACTGCCCAGTATCCCTGAGAGTATCGTCTGCATAAGCATCGCCTTTACTTCACTTCGTAAATAAAACCAAAGGAGCTGCAAAGGGATAGTACTTTCCCTCTCCAAAAATAAGGGACAGGAGAAGAGAAATTCCTACGCTACAGGAAATCCCAATTGGAAAAGAATACAACACACGGGATACAATTTTCTTCATTTTCTACCTCCCATCTCCAGACACTGCTTAATCTTTGATACGAATCTTCTGGACACATAACTGAAGCTGCCATCAGAAAACAGGACCCCAATCGTTCCTGTAAGGGATAAATCGAAACGCTTCACTTTTCGTAAATTCACAATTTCCGACTGCGAAATCCGCACAAAATACTTCGGATTGACCCTCTCCTCCACCTCGTAAAGGCGGTAACGAAGCTGATATTCCCTCTTCCCGTAACGGCATATACTTTTCCGGAGGAAGTATACACTGAATGATTTCTTCCAAAGATAAGGGAACCGCTTCTTCTTTTTGAAAACCGAGCAGTAAATCCGTAGTAGAAAGATTGATACGGTCCATCAATTCCTGTACTTCCCGGGATATCCTGTCTGTCAAGATGCGTACTGTCACTTCCGAACAATGCGCATCCAGCTGAACTTCTATTTTCAAATTCACCCTCCTTTTCTTTAGATGATAAAAACAGGAACAGCTCCGGCAAAAAGAATAAAACCGGCTTTTTGAGTATACGCAGCATACGGGGCTTTTTCTAGAGAAATCCTCTATTCGGTAGTCTCGACTGCCTATTCGGTAGTTCCTGCCCATTAAAAAAGCTAAGTTGTGCAAATCAACACAACTTAGCTTTTTCATCTTGGGTATAGCGCAAAAACGCATCCTATCTATTCTTTCATGAGACTGAAATCCTTGTGAGACAATATGTAACAATTCCATAAAGTTAAGAAATATATCCCTTTGCCTTTAACTCTGCCTCAGACTTCTCGAGATTTGCTTTCGGACACACGGATAATCGGGTCTGGTACAACCCATACCGGATTCTGCATAGATTCCGAGTTTCCAAAGACAACGAACCGCATCATCCAAGTCCGTTACTTCGATGCCGAAAAAGTGCAGCCGTAACCACCTCTTTAGGCGGCTCTTAACCTCTTCTCCGCTCTCCTTCGGCTTATTTGCCTCACGAATCTCAGAAAAGGAATCTCTTCAAGTCCGGCACGCTTTGCCAACTTAAACTCTTCTTTTGCGGCTTCGAAAACTTTACCTTTAACCAGTTCTCCTGCAAAGCGAAGTGCATTTTGCCACAACCGGTGCACCGGATGCTCGAGAAACAATCATCACCCAGCTTCTCCTGGTTTCTCGATTCCCGGTCCACAACCGAAGCCCTGTGCCTCAAAAAGAACCGCCGGTAGTAAAGGGAAGAAAGCATCTTCGATAAAACATTCCCGGTTAAAGAATCCGTAACAAGGGATATCCGGCGTACCGCGAAGAACATCGTTTCCACGCATCACATCCGCCATCCGCACGAGAGGACTCGGCAAAATGAATGGGTATCCGTTTGCTGTAAGCTTTCTTCAAGGCTTTTTCCGTCTGTCTCGCTCCGTCCACGTTCAAAAATCCCAACGGTCGGTGCAGCGTATCCGCAAGCCTTCGCTGTAATAACCGTAGATGGCATTCTTTACCATCCCCTCAATCCGGTCGGTGCTGGAAGTCCCGGTAGTGTTCGCAATGAACATTTCCTTTCCAAGACCCGGTGTCACCCGCACGGCCGACCGTGGAAACCCCAATCGGGAACGGATAGTGCATGGTCACTGCACCATCAATTTTCTTCTCATTCAGAGCTCCGTCCATCTTATCGTGTCCGGCTTCATCATCCGCTACTTCCACAGTTTCTACACAATCATTCTTTAAGGAACCGATGTAAACCACATCCACTCCGTCCTGCTGCAGAAACAGCTGCCTGCATGGCATTTTTCCTCACCATGTTCGGAACCCATACCGGTAAGGGCAATTCGCGGTTTCTTACCGAAAGACCCGGTCTCGAGACCCTCCGCCATAGCCAAAAAGGTATCGGCAATCAGCTCTTTAATTTCTTTAGCCATTTCGGCCTCCTTTCTTATTCCTGATTTCCCAAAATGGAAGCAGCGAAGTCCTTCATCGACTTTTGCAATCATAGCCCGAACTTCCTCCTCCGAAACAGCGCCCATTCCTTTTTCCGGTATTCTTCTGAATAATAAAGGAAACACCGTCAAAAGGTTCGTCATACGGCCAAGGAAAAGATCCTTTCAATAATCATGGCTCTCTGCATCTTTCGGCTTCAATATCCTCCTTCGCAAATCCGACAAAAAGGAACACCGGACGGGATATGTCCCTGTGTCGGCGCATAACCGACTCAGCCCTTCTCTTCCGTAAAACTTGCAAGCTCCGCTTTCTCGAGCCATCCCTTCTTTACGGCAAGAGCCGCAATCATCTTATAGTTTGCCATCGGAACGTCTCCGGCTCCGGCGGGCTTTGTAATATCGGCGTTTTGCATCTCCGGAGAACTTGTCCACATCCTTAACGGTGAGACCGGCACGCTCAAGCGGATCCGCAACAAGAGAACCGATAACGTTCTGCGGTGCGGCACCTGTTCCTACCGTGTGACGACCGATGATATCCAGTTGATTTCAGCGGACTTTCCGTCATTTTCAGAAACAATGATACAGAAAGATCCCAGGCAATCCTCAAGCATCGGAAGTTCCTTCTTGACATGGTCCTTTACCATTCATAGCAAGCTTCGGTACATCCTCCGCCAATGACAGCAACCGTATGGAATGCGCCCGCCTTCACTAAAAGCGGCTTCAATCATAGCGTGAGAAGGTCCTGCACAGAAACCTCTCGCATCGGAACCGGTCGCATTTTGAAGACCTGCAATTTCCGCAGCTGCCTTCGCAAAGTTTCCGCCTCCACGCTGATTCACATCTCCGCAAGCTTCCTCGGAGCAGTCGATAACATACTCAATCTCCGCGGGATTCACGCCGGAATGCTTTAAGGAATGAAGAATAGCAAGAACGGAACTTGCCTTTGTTCATGATATTTTCAAAGCATAACCTCTGCGGAAAGATTGACATCAATATCGTGTGCTCTCTTTACACAGCCAACAGTTTTCCCTCATAATAAAAGCGGTTCCGCCTCATGTCTATCCACAAATCCCTGAATCTCGTCAGAGCTCTGCTCCTCCAGTACACGATGATCTCCTGGTAATAACAGGATCTTTCGCAAGCTCCGGTTTATGTGCTGCAACAAATCCCTTCTCCGAGATAAAACGACCTCAAAACAGTCACAAGCCTGCGCAAGAAGGAGAATTCCGCCTCAGGCATGATTTCACCGAACTTACCGTAGCGACTTCCTCCTTCTACCTTCTTATCGTATTGCAGGAACTCCACCACTCTTAGCTCTTCCGGTGTTTTTGTGCCGATATAAACCTGATTGGGCCAGTATGCTACGCAATCCTCAAAAGAACGTACGTGCTTTCCCATTTCTTTCAAAAATCGCCGTCCGGATTTACGATTCTCTCCTGCACAATCGTGGATCCATGCTGGAGCATCAAGCCCGGAGTATAATTCAAACAATAACCAACACCCTTAATAATACTATTCATAATCTTTTTCCTCTTTGCTATTCTTAAAAATAGACCTGTACAATCTGTCAAACGTTACCAATGATATACTTTTCAAAAGGTATCTTACACAAGAAAGTATTGAAAACACTACAGCAAATTAGCTATTTTTGTAAAATTTTTGAAAAAGGGAGCCCAAAAAGCTCCCTTATAAAGGTACTTACAATACTCGGAACGAATACTGCTCATCTCTTTTTACAATGTCATCAACATCCAAAAACCATTTCCATCATGCTGACCTGATCCTCATATACGGATTCGTCAAACTCAGCCTTCAGCTCCGGTTCGCAAACGTGATAAACTGTGAGTCCAAGCTGGACCCCTGTCAATGGACCTGCGAAAGTCGGATCACCTGCAGTAACGGTCTCAGCTGCAAGCCCTGCAGCCTCTCCCTCAGCAGCGCCAAGAACTACAACCAGATTCTCTGGTCCAAACTTCTCAACAAACTCCTTTACTCTCTTCTGATTTTCCAGATCCATTGCGCCTGCGCTCGTTCAAACGAAGCATTCAGTGGAAGCGAAAACTACTTCTCCGCCGGCACTTTCCACACAAGCCTGAATAGCCGGTCCTGGAACGCCGTCACGGTCTCCGATGATGATTACTTTTTTACCCTTTAAAATAGCCATCTCTTCTCTCCTTTCTTGAAAAGTTTATATCGTAATGGCAAAACGCCAAATACGTAAAATTAAACTGCATAACCGTGTTTCCTGTGCTTCACACAGCACCCGTTATGCATAAAGATGAAGAATCATAGAATCTGTTTGGCCGTTTTAAAAGCAACGCTTCTCTACCATCTTCTGAATGGACTCTTCCGTAGCAGCGTCCTTTACCAATTCTTCGACCTTCTGTCCATCTTTATAAATAGCCATAACCGGAAGTCCGAGAACTTTCTGTCCGATTGCCAGTCTTCTGGCGCTTTGTGGTATTCAGGGAAGTAAACTTCAGCTTTCCTTCATACTTATCAGCTAAAGAGTGCACGAAAGGCATAAGCGCTGCACACGGAACACATCCGTCTCCAGAAGAAATCAACGAAAACATATCCCTGTGCCTGCAAAACTTCCTCTTCAAAGTTGTCTTAGTTTACTTCCTAACATGTTGCCTCCTTTATAAATATAAAATAGTCTACACTCTATTCATCCGTTCTTCCGGAAAAGGGAAAAAACTTCCTCCCTCCAAAAGCGGATTCATGCGGAAAAGCTATTCCATTTCGTTGATATATTTCTCCGCCTGTGTTGCGGCAACTGTACTCGTCAGCCGCCGCGGTAACGACCTGCCGAAGACTCTTTACGACGAGCATCTCCTACCGTAAATCACCGGGAATATTGGTGTGCATATCTTCATCTGTCGGGATATAGCCTCTTTCATCCATCTTCAGATTCGTATCTTCAAAAATCTCCGTCGTCGGAAATTCTTCCGATGAATCCGAAAATACCGAACATACCGTCTTCCTCGCTGGCCTCCAGTACCTTTTCTCACCGGTAACCACATTCTTCACTTTGATCTTCTGCAAGATGTCATCGCCGTCGAGCTCTTCTACAATCGTGTCCCACATGATATGCAGCTTCGTTTTTGAATGCCTTCTCCTGAATGGACTTAGCGGCTCTTAATTCATGTCTTCGAATCAGCGTTACGGAACTGGCAAACTTCGTCAGATACATGGCTTCTTCCACCGCGGATCGCCGCCACCGACTACTAAAACACCGAAGGCCTTCAAAGAAGTTCGCATCGCAGGTTGCACAGTAGAGACACCACTTGCCGAACTCCTTTCTCTCCTTTGCATCCAATCGGACGAGTTCGCACCGGTCGCAATAATCAAAAGTCTTTCGCCATAAGTACCGTTGATTCCGATGAGCTTTCTTTACATTTCCCTCTAATTCTACAGACTTAATCGTATCATGCACACGATCACATGCGAACTTTTCAGCCTGCTCTGTCATCCTCTTAATCAGGGACGGTCCGGACTCTCCTTCTACAATCTGTCCGGGTAGTTCTCAATAGAGTCTGTAATGCAATCTGTCCGCCATCCTGCCCCTTCTCAATGATACAGGTAGAAAGTCTTGCTCTTCCGGAATAGAGAATCCTGCTGCAGGTCCTCCGGGTCCGGCTCCTAAAATCAAAACATCATAAAGCTTTGACATAGTTTCTCGTAATCTCCTTCCTTAAACATGTATATATCTGCCTGCTTTTTGAATCCACCGCAGTACAATACCAATTTAAAAATAGCACAATTTATTATACACGATGTTACACTGTTAAAAAGCTGTCTTTTTCATAAAAACGCACAAGAAATTTCTTATAAAATCCTTTTATTATTATAAATGTTCTAATCCATTTTTCCTCTAAAAGCGGGGGCAGGGTCTGCTCAAGAGAAAATAGAATCCAGTACTTGAGAAATTGTCTGCTTTATCTACATCCACAGTGAGTGCATGCTTAAAGCTTTCTCTACAATCTTTCTTCTCCAATGCCTTCTCTTCCTCAGGCTGGGACGGATTGCCAAGTGGGTGAGGGTGCAATAGCAGAACGATACGGTTTGCACCTACCGTCATAGAAATAGGTGTAACTGGTACAAATGTGAACAACAGGAATTCCTGTAGCTTCGATACCTTTAACCATCGTTGCACCGCAACGTGTACAGGTTCCTCACGTGCTGGTCAGAATGACCGCATCTACATGGTCTTTCTTCAGTTTTGCACCGATTTCCTCAGAACTTCTTTTTGCGGAAGCAACAGCGGTTCCGTTACCCACAGTTGTGAAGAAATAATCGTAAAGCTTTTCCGATTTTTCCTTCCTTCTCCAGGTCTCTTAAAACATCCACCGGAAGAACACGATCCGCATCCTGGTTTTGCTAGCTCGGATCATATCCGCCGTGCAGTCTCATACGTCTCGGCAGTTAAATCATTGACTCCCTTGATGGAGTACTCACCGTAACGAGTCGCATTGGAAGACTCAATGTGATCCGGATTGCCCTTCGGAACAATACCGCCGGAGGTAACCAGTGCAATAGTGGCCTTGGAAAGGTCCTTCACTGCGGGCATCGGGTCTACTCTATCGAAAGACGGCATCGGATACTCGGTTGTAAAACGGCTTTCCGCTAATCTGCAAGAAGCATCTTAACCGCACGTTTCGATCCTCTTCCTCTCTCAGAAGTTTACACGGTTGCCCTGCGGGATATATCCTCTTCTGCGGAGGATCCGATGTGCTCTCCGCGAGCTATCTTCAATCCGAGAGGAGCCATCTTCTTTACGGCGTCTCTCATACCGGCAGCGCTGTTCTTTGTGGAAACGATGTAAACCTTACTCTTCGCTTCTATCAGCACCCGGTTCTCTACACATACCGGTTATAACCGGGACATGCAGTTCATCCTGTACGGCAACAGCGATAGTTGCGCAGGCAAATCCGTAACGTCCGGCATTGAATGCAGGTCCCGCAATGAAAAGATCCGCTTCAGTCTCTGCAACTTTCTTTTAAAATCTCCGGCTTTTACCTTATCGTGGTATTCTCACCGGAAGTAGCTGTCTCCGCAGACGATGGTTCCGATGATTTCCGCCTGGTCTCCGAAAGCCTGCTGGAATGCAAGTCCCGGTCCCATTGGACCCTCGCGATACTCCATGGGATAATCAGCCTTATCCTTCCACCGACTTGAGCGAAGAACTGGTTAATGTATTGACAACTCTTAATTTTCCCATTTCTTTCTCCTTATCTTGCAATAAGCTTGTTGAAACCAACCTCCGATGTTGCCCCGGTAATAACTTGCGGCCCTACTTCGAGAGAACCAGTCCGGCTCAATGGTATCACTCGCACCGGCAATCTTTATTACATAGTCTAATGTGCCAATCAGCTTATCGAGCTTCGGAAGTGTAACCAGCTGGTTTGCATTACCGCCGGTAATCAGTGCGTTAGCCGCCATCATCCGCATCGGCAAGAGACTGTGACTTTCCATCCCGTCCTGCATACTCATCCGTGATGATAACCGTCTTGATACCCTCGGCTTCAATCTTCTTACAGTTCATAATCAGGTCGGTATCCGGGTTACCGAATCCTTCCTCGGTAATAATAATCCGCATCCAGGTGAAGCATCTTGCAGAGCTTTTGCAGTCTGGTTGGAGGAACGCTCCTCATCCGCAAGGTACACGTTCTCGTTTGTGATGATATGCGCTACGAAGTTGATGGTCTTGCTGTGTTCCTCGAAAAGGTCCTCATAACCGGGTTGTTCTCGTGCACATAGGTCGGGTTCTTATCGCAGGCAGATACACAGTTTCCGGAGATGATGGCGTCCGTATCCTCTGTGGGATAAAGAATGGTCGGAGAATCTTCTCGCATCTACGCCGTATACATAGGTATCATGGAGAGTCCCTGAGACTGTAACATCTGTACATAGCCGACTCGGAAGATCCGGGAATGCCTTCGCCCCTTCCATCAAATCCAATGTCTCATACACCTTGGTCTCATCCGAGTTAACTCCTGCCCTTCTCTGCAATGAAGGTTGCCGTCTTCAGTCCCGCCATACGAACGGCCTGCTCATAGGCATGAGACTCTGTACCCTACCGGCTTGCATACGCAGGTCAGGTTCAGCGTCTTCGAGAACGGAGTATACTTCGTCAAGACCGCTCATGTCGATAATTCCCTCCTGGAAACCGACAATCGGTCCTGCAGTAAATTACCGCCATACCCTTCAGCAATAGGTCTTTTCCGGATCCAACTGTCTCAACAGAAGAAATTACGCCGGGAAAAACGCCACCTTTTCCTTCTACCTTCACTCGGCTCAATAACGTCCTTTACCGGAGTAATACGAACCGACTCGCCGGGTTTTGCGATATCGAATTCTACTTCTTTGATTTTCTCTTCTGTGAGGAAGACCTCCTCAAGTTCTTTCTTAGACACATAGAGAACGTGATCTTTAATCTCCGTTGTGTCTGCGAACTGGATGTCTTTAATGAAAATCTTGCCTAATTCCAGTTTCAATTTCTTTTCCTCCTAAAACTTTATGTTTCATTAATGCAACATAAGCGATTCCAAAGCCGCTGTCGAGCAAAGTCCAATCCAAAGTCTGAAAGTCCTTATCGACTTTCTCATATGAACCGTCCCTCATCCGGAAACTTTTCGCAAGTATTCAGCGCATACTCAAATCAAATCGAGAGACTTCATATCAAAGCCTTCATCCGGTGTGCTTATCAAGAAGCACGGACTCATACGGCGTCTCATTCGGCTTAATAGAGCCATCCAGGGATGCGTTAAAATCTTACTTTCTGAATGCACCAAAATCTCTTACTCTGCGAAGCATCCTATAAATGAAACTCGCACGGTGAGTCCACTTCTACGTCGACGTCCAGATACTTCTTTCGGAAAGATTCTCCTTCACCAGCGGATTATTGGTTAAAATCACGAGAGTCTTCATCTTTTTGCTCCTCCTTTTCATGGAACACAGGGAAGAGATTCCCGCTCCCCTGTTTCCCATTGATTCAGAGTCCCCACAGCACATCCATCCTTTTTACCTGAAAGATCTCACTGCCTTCTCGCAACTTGCCTCTTCGGTGGTCTACACTCTCTCTGGATATACCTGTTTTTGATTTGACTATATTTTAACAGAAATTCCGTTCAATTCAACAAATAATAAACACTTATAGCCAAATGCAATGAACAAAATTCTTAAAAGCTATGCAAAATGTATGATTTCGCTCTTCAACTCCGTCAAAATGACCATTTTTCAGTATTTTTGAAAGATTATATAAAAATGATTTTATCGTCCCAAATGAGAACCTCCTCTCTCTTCTTATCACACCGTTGCATTTCCTGTTTCTATTTTTATTTATAGCATTTATCTCATCTGTATTTTTATTCTATTCTTCTATGAATCTCTTGCACTATCTCTAATTTCAATTTACTTTCCTTTCCTTTTTGTATATTCTATACATAACCCGAGACGAAAGTCAAAAATAGCATAAAGATGAAGAGAGAGAGAGAAAGACCGATGCAACGGTCTTTCTCTCTCTTTCTCTTCAAACAAGGGCCGTATGAAAGCACAGCTTCCTTTTTCAGCCCTCATTTACTCCATCGAAAAATATTTATGCACTCTCCTCCGGCTGCAGGACCTTTGTGTCTTACTCATCCTTGTCCGAAGATCGCATATACAATCATGAAAGCGACCAGGATAAAGCCGGAGATATCCGTTCATTCCATAAAGAACATTAACCAGTCCCCTTATAAGGCAGGAAGCAGGCTGCAACACAGCCGATTACACCGCCCACTACCGTCAGAACCTTGTACTTTCGTACCTTCTTTAGAAATTTTCCAACGCTCTGTCAAAAGGAGCGGAACGGAAGTGGTATAAATCCCGCAGAAAATAATGACCGCCAAAGCCTGTGCAAGAATCGGCGAAATGCTCTTCGCAAGTAAAAGGGCAGGAATATCCGCTTCCCCGGTCTCTCCGATATAGCAGATAAAGGGCATAGCTGGCAAGTACAGCGGTACCCATAATAAAGACTGTGAGAGAAGCATTCCAAAGTTTACTTCCTTCAGCTTATTCTTAGCTCCAACTTCGCCAGAAAAAGCGGCAAAACCAGAGGATTACAAAACCGCCATAGGAGAAGCCGGAAAGAAACGGATTTCCGTTGCCGACCTGTGTAATTGCAATATCTCTTGTCTGCCCGGAAGCATCCATGAAATTCTTGATGAGAAGCTTTCCATTTTTCCAGCTGCCCGCTGTTCACATATTCCAGATTTTTACTAAGATAAGCTGCTCCGTTTATAGCACTGATGACGGAAACCAAAAAGAATAATCACGATAATGAGCGGACCGATTTTTCCGAGAGCATTCAAAAATGCCGTCCAGGCCGAAAAGTGCGGTTGCAATGGCACAAACGGTGAGAATCACTGCACCGACACCGTTCGGCAGTCCCCCACTGCTGAGTCGCTGTAGCAAATTCGCGCCTCCGCACATTACGATAAAGCATATATAGCGAAGAAGGCAGAGAAATAATCATAAAAAGTGCCAATATATTTTCCGCAATAATGATTGTAGATATCTCTCCTCTTAAAAAGTTTTTAAACGATTTCCGTTTGTAGAGAAGGAAAGGTTGGTATAGATATAGATTACGGAAATGACCGCAATGACAATCCAAAGTTTCGTACCGTAGGAAGCTTCATACTGCATAACCTCCTGCATGGTAGCAAAGCCTGCTCCGATATAGAAAAGCAATGCAGGCTCCGCAGAAGCCGATAATTGCCCCTAAAAACTCAATTTCTTCTTGTCCATAATTTTCTCCATTACTTTTATAAAAAGCAGGACGGCAGGGAAGAAACCGTAAAATGCAAAAGCATATTTTGGAGATACCCTTTAGACCGTCCTGTTTGAAAGAGATTGAACTTTTATAGCAGAGATGCTTTGTCGGGTTTTAGAAATCCTCTTCGAAAACGGTCTGTTCACTTACCGGTACAGTCAAAGTCTTCAGAGCACGTCTTAACAAAGCTTCACGAATTTCATAACTCTTCTTCTCCCCCTTCGTCGGATCACCGAGGGGATACGGAATGCCAATAGCCGGAACGATTCTGTTTGCGCCGATTGTCAGTGAAATCGGCACTACTGTACAAACGTGTACAACCGGAATACCTGCACGATCAATTTCTTTAACCATAGATGCACCGCATCTTGTACAGGTTCTCACGTGCTGACCATGATGACAGCATCAACATGGTCTTCCTTTAATAAAGGTACATACTCTTCCGCAAAACGCTTTGCACTGTTCGTTGCCGTTCCTGTACCCGTTGTGGTAATGAAATAATCGGTAAGAGAACCGAATACGCCTTCCTTCTCCAGGTTTCTAAGCGCATCGACCGGAATACAAAGATCCGGGTCTTCCATAACAAAAGCACGATCATATCCACCGTGGATGGTTGTAAAATCCGCTTTATCCGCATGATCCATCCCTTTAATAGAATACTTTCCCCACTTTGTTGCATTACTGGACTCGATATGGTCCGGATTACCCTGCGGAACAACACCGCCGGAAGTAATGAGCGCTATCTTCGCATGTGCCAAATCTTTAAGAGGCGGTGCAGGCGGTACACGATCAATCTTCGGCATCGGATAGTCCGTGTAGATTTCCTCCCCCTTAATCTTCTTGACCAGAAGTTCTACCGCTCTCTCGGAGCCTCTTCTCTCATTAAAATAGTTTACACGGACACCTTGCGGGATATATCCTTCTTCTTCAGGAGAAAGAACTTCCATCCCCTCTATCTTTTTCTTGAGAAGGCTTGCCATCTTCGGTGCCGCTTTACGCATATCCGCGGAAGAATCCTTTGTTTCAATGATATGAACATCTTTATGAAACATATCGGTTCCCGGATTCTCAACATACATACCGGTTACCGTCGGTATACCAAGTTCATCCTGTACTGCTTTTTGCCATCGTACCGCAGGCAACCCCGTAACGTCCTGCATTGAAAGCGGGTCCGGCAATAAATCCGTCCGGATGCTCTTTCTTAACCATTTCTACTATCTCGGGGACTACCCCCTTCTCTATATTGGATCCGAAATAGTTATCTCCACAGATGACTGGCTACGATTTCATAACCGTCATCAAGTTCTTTTTTGCAATGCAAGTCGGTCCAAGTGCACCTTTTTCTGATTTCCGGTGCAATATCCGCTTTCTCCTCTCCGCCGATTCCGCGAAGAACTGATTAATATAATGTACTATTTTTCTTTGCCTACTTTTTCTCCTCTTCGCGATTAATAAGTTCTTGCGCAGAGTGTATGAAGCCGTTGGCGATGGTCGATGCTATGATAATCTGAATCTCGGCGTCAAAAAGAGCCGTCCTCATGCTTACAACCTACCCAACCGCCAATCTGCATTTCGATATAGTCCTCCATACCGATGACCTTATCCATCTTCGGAAGTGGATTACCACGTTTCCGTTTCCACAGGAAATCATTGATCCGCTTCATCACAAACATCAGCAAGGGAATAGGACTTTCCGTCTTTTCAGGGAATTCATCTGTAATCAGAACCACCTTTACCCCGCGCTGTGTCAGTTTTCTTGCAGTTCATCATAAGGTCGGTATCCGGGTTTCCGTATCCTTCTTCCGTAAGCAGTACGCCGTCCAGTCCGAGAAATTCGCAGAGCTTCGAGTCATGTCCGAGTGTCTCTCTTTGTCCATAAAGGAACACGTTCTCATTCGTGAGGATAACACCGATGAAATTCAGCGTCTTTCCATGCTGTTTAAGATCCTCAATAACGGATTATGTAAATGATGGTACGTCGTCACTTTATCACAGGGAGCCACGCAGTTACCGGAAGTGATGGCACCGTCAAAAATCTCCTCCGGGTACATGATGGTCGGTACAATCTGCTTTTGCATCAACCCCATAGTAATAGGTATCATGCAGAAGACCCTGAGACTGTACATGTGAATATAGCCGACTTTCGGAAGATCCGGATACTGGGCTACCTGCTGTAATAGCGGCTTCGTCTCGAATACTTCCCAGTTCTTCGGCTGATGCCCCTCTAAAGCCTTTGCAGATAAACCGCCGCAGTAAGACCCGCCATTCTTCCCGCATTCTCACTACGTGTGTCTCTAAACCGTCTTTCGGTTCAATAACCACGCAGACATTCTGTGTTTTTGAGACAGACAGTAGTCCGCTGCGGGTCCTGTCATATCGATAACTCCTTCCTGGAAACCGACAATCTTTCCCACAGTCACTACACGGCTCCATCCATGCAAAGAGTCTTCCCGTATCCGACTTCGGTAACCTTCCCACCATATCACCCAGGAAAACCAGCTCCGGACCTTCCACTTTCAGTCTCGGCTCGATTACATCCTTTACCGGTGTGATGCGGACAGACTCTCCCGGTCTAGCAAGTTCAACGTGGCAGGCAAGCAGACGATCATCCTTCAGTACAAGGTCGGAAAGCTCCTTCGCATTGACATAGAGCGTTTCGCCTTTAATTTCTGTCTTCTCCTTAAACTGAACATCTGAAATATAGATCTTTTCCTAATTCAGAGTTTCGCAGAAATTCTTCCTCCTTGGCAAAACATCTTGAACGTATAGATATATATATAACTCGGCCGGATTATACTAAGTGCTTTCTCCTGCGCGGATCGTCGCAGGAGACAAAACAATGAGAGAACTGCTCTATACCGTAAGATACGGATTCTCTACCATCTGTCGAAATAAAGACGATTGTACTGCCGAATCCACAACGGATAAATCTATCGTTTGAAAGTCCAGCAGGGTCTTCCTCATTCCACTTCGGACTCGTCATTCCCTTCGTTAAAGCGTCGACCTTTTTCCAGAGACAGACGAGATCATCTCAGATCTCTTTCCTTTGCAAACGCTTCTCTCGCGGAAGAAAGCAGAATCGAGTTATACGGGCATTGCATCGGTTTCAAATTACTTGCAAGCGGATGGGTCATCAAGTGATACCCTTCTTCCACATATTTCCGGCTTGGGCAATCCATCCCGAAAGTCGGCAGCAGGTAGAAAAGCTACAGCAATATGCTTATTCTTTCTATATTTTTCTTCCAGCATCGGATTATTACTCAGAAAAAGGAATGGTTTACATTTGTTTTCTCCTTTTGTTGTTAAAAATATACTAATTAATTTTTATTCCGATTGTAAAAGTTACCAAAATTTATTGATATAAATTTCTTTGTGAAAAACTTTTTATAGGCATATTGCTTTTAAATTTAGCATTTATAGCATTTCCGCAATAACCATCCTTTCTGCTCCTTCCGTTTTCCTTTTTCTCCCCTAAATGAGTTTTGTATAAAGCACGACTTTTTTGCACGAATCGCCGCAGCCCTTCCGAATAAACCGGAAAGCTACGACGATATGAGACTGATACTCTGTTACTCTAATAATCTGTAGATCTAAAAGATGAAATCCTGTCACACAAAGTCGAAACAGTTACAGCGTTCCTCTCTTCTTCGTATTCTTTACAACATTGAAAAGAGCAAGAAGTGCCAGTACGTTCGGAATAACCATCAACGCATTAAAGAAGTCGGACATATCCAAACCAGATTTACCTTCAAAGTTGTTCCAACGATAATGCAGATAACTACGATAGCGGAGTAAAGCTTCACCGCTTCTTTACCGAAAAGATACTGAATATTGACCGCACCGAAGAAGTGCCAGCCCAGTACAGTAGAAAAAGGCAAAGAGAAGAAGAGACAGAGGCAACGAAGAAGTGACCGAAGTTACCGAAACCGGACACAAAAGCCTGCTGTGTCATGCACGAATTCCCGTGAAAAGCCTCCCGTTGTCGGATCAACGGTTCCCAGAATTCCGCTTGTCAGAATAACGAATACGGTCAGATTCAAAACAACAAAAGGTATCAATAAAGACGGAAACCATCGCACAGTCCCTGTGCATCCGGGCACTCCGCTTAGCTCTTGCATGTGCATGAGGCGTAGAACCCATACCGGCTCGTTGAGAAAAGACCTCTTGCAACACCGTAACGGACAGCCCTGACGATCACGTGATGCCGATTGCAGCACCCTTTACCGCCTGCGGATTAAAGGCGCCGACGAAGATGGCAGCGATTGCTCCAGGAAGCGCTGTAATATGCAGTACGATAAAAACCAGAGCGCCTAAAAATATAATCCCGCCATGAGCGGTACAACTTTCTCGAGAACCGCTGCAAGTCTCTTTGTGCCGCCGAAAGAAAATGAGAGGCTGCAATAACAGCTACGAATACACCAATAGCCACCTCGGAACATTGACATTCATTACGGCAAATGCTTCTTTAAAGGCAGCGCCGATGGAATTCGACGTACCATGTTGCCCATAAAGCCCAGCGCCAGAATAATAAAAGATGGCAAAAGTGTAGCCAGAACCTTTCCTACCGTACCTTTGAGGCAGCGCTTGATATAGTAAACCGGTCACTCCGGTTACCCTGCCATTCTCTCTCTTCTTTGTAGGTCTGGGCAAGAGACCGCTTCACCATAGATGGTCGCCATACCGAAAAAGGCGGAAACCCACATCCAGAAAATCGCGCCCGGTCCGCCGCTGACAATCGCAGTTGCCGCGCCTGCCAAGTTACCGGTACCGACCTGTGCCGCAATGGCTGTTGCAATAGCCTGGAAGGAGACACTCTCCTGTATCATGCTTCTCTCCGTTCAGAGTTGAAATGCCCGAAAACCAGTTTGAATCCTTCTCCAAATCGACGAAGCTGGATAAACTTCAAGCGAAAGTGTAGTAGATTCCGGTGCCGCACAAAGGAAAAATCAGCAAAAAGCCCCACAAAAGTTATTCCCTTTGTTAATGATTGCATTTAATGCATCCATAGTTCAATTCACTCCTTCATTTCTACCTTTTTAGGTATTGTTAATATTTTATCCAAATAACTGAGGCTATATCAACAAAAAGGAGTATTTATAGAAATAAACTATAGCGAAATTTTTATAAAACAATCGTACTATACTAAATACGATAAAAAGCAGTTTCTTTTTAAGTAAGCGGATAATTTCTCCACAAGCAGTTCTGTGCGCTTCCCAGAATATGCACGCCGTCCGGAAAATGCGGTGGCGGGAGACTCCCTGCATCAAAAGAAGATATGCCCATGTCGGTACAAGCCACCGTTAATGCCGCATTGAAACTTCCATCCAGCGTCGTAAAAAGCTTCATAGGATCGATCCCCGAAAATCCAAAGTAGGCGGGCAGATATAAAGAATATGGTTTTTGAAACAGGAATCCCTTCCTTCTCGAAATCTTGAAAAACTCCCGTAAATGCGCTACTACACGAGAACTATCCGGGCGCCGAGCTTAAATAATCATTTACCCCGAGGAAAAGGATAAGGAAGTCTTCCTTTGTCCCATACCGACACACGCCTCCTTGAAATCCGCCCATTCAAAAGGAAGATAGGGTATCGATTCGCCCTACCTTGGAAAAAAACAGAAATCTGCACTTCCGAAACGCTCTCTCAGAACCGAAGTATAGCGTTCCTCCTCCGGGAGCCTCCTGTCCTCATGCGCATCATTCGGAAGATAGGCATAGGTTAAAGTCCCCGTAAATCAGACATTTACATGAGTTATCGTTTTGCATAGCCTTGTCCTCTAAACTTCCTTATAGAGCTCCGTTCCGGCCACTCTTTCCGACTCTCCGCAACCTTCTTCGTGTACTTCACCTTGTCGAAATACTGAATCATCGCCTTGGCACACTTTCTGCTGCTTTCAGACTGCTCTTTCAAAAGGGAAATACCGAGTACTTCATTTTCTTTAAAAATAACTGCGAAGAAAGTACAATGCCCTTCTCCAGATTCTCTTGCAAAATGAGAAGCTCCGGATCCTCCCCACCTTTACAACTTTCTCTTTCACTACAAGATTCTGTAGGATATCCAGGAAGTCTTCTTCCTTTGTTTTATGCCGATCAGTTCTTCTACACGAGGAAGCATAAAAGCGGCAACCTCTAAATCCTGCAATATATTTTTCTCGATTTTTCCAGTACGTCTCATCGCTTAAATTCGCCTCTGATCCGTAAGCGGCAGATACTCTCGGAAAGGCTGATTCCATTAAAGTATGGAAGACAGGCATCGAAGAGATTCTGCTTACTGCTCTTCAATACTTTCTCACGAATTTTCCGCCTTCGGCATACCGAGACGATAGGGATGCTTCTTGTAAAAAGCTTCCAGAAGATGCCCGATTTCCGTAGAAAGAATATAGGCATTTTTCCCGGTGAAGAAAATAGCGTTCTTTTTGCAGGTCTACCGGATAGACCCGTCCTCCTCCACGAGCGTAGAGAGTGCCGGTGTAATTTCTTCTACCGAGGAGAGAGGCGTTTCGCCAGTGTGTCTGTACCGTGTACAAACTGTTCAGCTCTTCCTGACATGACCGTTTCCAGTACATCGGAAAGGGAACCGTCCTCCTTACTGAGAAGTTCCTGTATTGCCTCATCGGAAAAACGTTTCTTCTTCCGTGCATTGGGTTCCAACACAATGCCGCCTCCAATAGTTTCCAGCGGGCTGTAAAGCGGAGAATAAAGCGGTCACCCCGCTTAAATACCGTTTCCTCTTCCAAAATAAACTCACAAAGCCCTCTTCCCCCAGGGCAATCTCCTCTTTATCCAGCAGAACCGCGCGGCAGAGAACCTCTTTGGTGCCGGAGAGAAGTGGAGTCTTTCTCTGTTTTTCAGGCTCCTTTTGCTGTCACGAAGCATGGTAACCTTGCCGTCCATCAAGGTGGAATTTTTCCATACTGTTTTTCGAGAAATCACCGAACCCTTATGGAGTTCTTCTTTCTTCACCCCTGCTCAGGTTCAAAGCCACGCTGTCCCGCCTCGGCAAACTCCGCATCCTGCTCATGCACCTAGAATGTTTCAGAATCGCCTTTCCAGTCCTTCCGGATAAATTGCAGGGCATCCCCCTTATGAAGTGTTCGGAAATCAGCGTACCGGTAATAATGGTTCCAAATCCTGGAGACTAAAAACGCGGTCAATCAGCGGTCTCGGTATTCCTTTCGTATCCCGCTCAGGGAGAAGAAAACCATCTTTTTCAATTTCTTTCTTTAAAGCCTCTATTCCTTCCCTGTTACGGAAGCTTACGGACAACCGGCGCATTCTCTAAGATGGTATCCCTTCAGTTTCCTTCGGATATCCTCCTCCATCATATCCACCCGCCGGATCCACCGTATCACACTTAGGTGAGTACCAGGATACATTTTTCAATGCCGAAGTTCCAGAATATCCAGATGTTCTCTGGTTTGCGGCATAATGCCCTCATCTGCCGCCACAGCCAGGAGAACCATGTCCATCCCTACACGGAAACCATTTGCTGGATAAATTTTTCATGCCCGGGAACATCAATGATACCGCAGCGAAGTCCACTCTCTAAATCAAACCAGGTAAAGCCAAGTTCGATTGTGATTCCTCTATCCTGTTCCTCTTTTTAAACGGTCTGTGTTTCTTCCGGTAAGGGCACGGATCAATGTCGTTTTCCGTGATCGATGTGCCCCGCCGTACCGATGATGATGTGTTTCACGCCAAAGCCTCCTTGAAACTCTCTACGACTCTTTCGGGTTCCTCTTTCCGAATCGTCCGTAAATCGATCCAAAAATCATCTTCCATCACGCGCCCGATAAGCGGTTCCTTGGTAAAATGCAGTCGCTTCTCGAGCTCCGGCACGCTGATTTTGTGCGGATGGAAAGAGACAGCAAAACTGTCCCGCATATAGGGTATCGGGAGAACCGCCTCCCACCTGGGAGAGTACAGGCGCGAACTGCACAGTCTCCCGGCAAACGATTTTTCCCGGAATAAATTGCACAAGCACTCCGCTCTCTCCTTTATAGAAGAAAGCGGCTCGAAAGGCATTTTTCAAAACCGGAATCCGCTCTTCAATCCCCTCCATGTGAAGGTACTCCTGAAGCGTCATGGAAAGCGCCGCTACCGTAAACTATCAATACGAAGAGCTCTCGTCAGCGGATTCTTCTTCTATCGCATCGATATACTTTTTCTTTCCGATGATAATGCCTGCCTGCGGTCCGCCAGGCTTATCTCCGCTAAAGCAAACGACATCGGCCCCCGCCTGAATCGCTTCCTGCACCATCGGCTCATGGCGAATCCCGTACTTTTTCAAGAGGAGAAGGACCCCTGACCAAATCCTCAATAATCAGATATTGTGTTCAAAGGGAAAGCGCCTTTAAATCCTTTTGCCTCTACCGACTCCTGTGAATCCCATGATGCGGTAGTTACTGGGTATGCACTTTTAAAGAAGGCCTTCTATGTTTTCCGTGATTGCCTCTTCATAATCGGACAAATGGTTTTATTCGTCGTTTCCAATCTCACCATCTCCACATCGGACTGGGCGCAGACGTCGGGAATTCGGAACTTTCTCTCGATTTTCAATCAACTCGCCGCGGGAGACACACTTCCCGCCCTTGGCCAGAGTGGGAAAGAATAAGCAGCGGAAGACGCATTGTTATTCACCACCATGGCATCCTCCGCCCCGGTGATTTTACAAAGCATCCTTCATGTGAGAATAGCGTCGCCCCGCTTTCCCTCTCTCGAGGTTACATACTCAAGGTTCGAATAAGAGGAGAGAATCGCACAAGTTCTTCAAAGCGTTCTACTCAAGGGCGCTCTTCCGAGATTCGTATGTAAAAATCGTGCCGGTTCCGTTTAAAACCGGACGAAGTTTCAGCTCAATTCCCGCTCCGTGCTCCGCTATCGCATCCTCAATATGGTCATTCTACGCAGAATTTCGTCTTCTCTCTTCTTCGGAGGGCTGTAATTTGATTTCTTCCCGAATCTCCTCGACCCGCTTCCCTTACCTTGTCGTCACGCCGGAAGGCCGTAGTCTTGAATTAAAATCCAGTACTTTCCCTCTTCCAGTGGGATGTCCACCTTCGGAATTCTTTCGGAATAAATTGTTCTTGTCCATACCGCTCTTTTTCTGTTTGATGATGGGAAAAACGAGATACCGTGCTTTTCTCGCATAAAACGCATTATAAACGAGTAGGCACATCACCGCGCGCGATAGCCAGTCTATAAGATGACGTAATCAATTTATTATAGCAAAAAGAAGAAAAGGGAAAAAGCAGGACTTTTTCCCTCTCTTTTTATTCCGCCTCCAGATGATACAAGTGCATGAAATAGCCTCTCCAGGGTTGCGTAAAGTTTCCTTCTTCCTCTACTTTCCCGTTCTTTAGTACACATATTCTATCCACACGGCTTAAAATCCGACTGTCAGTCGTTGAGGACTAAAATTTCGTTGTATTTTTCAATGTTTAGAGGTATCAAAGACCAGATAAGTATTTTCCTTGTCCAAGACGCGTGATTTCGTCCACCAAGTAGGGAGTTTTCATGCAAGCTTCGCGCAATACTGATTCTCTGTCTCTCTCCACCGGACAAGGCTGCCCCGTTTCTCCATAGATAGTCTAAGCCCTTTTCCTTTACGAGATTCCAAAGTCCTGCCCGCTCTATACGGACTGTAACTCCTCCCCAGTAATTCTGAGGCTGACATTCTCTCGAATCGTGCCGTCAAAGATAAAAGACCTCCTGCTGGATATAGAAATCCTCTGAAAATCCTGTCTTCTCCCAAATCCACAGTATCCTGCCTGCCAGTGCGGATTGTCCCGGACTGTGCTCTTTCCATGCCCATAGGATTTTTCAAAAATGCTGGACTTTCAGCTTCCGGAAGTCAGAAGAACCACCTTCTCTCCCTCTTTTACCTGTAAGTTTAAACCTTTTCAGAACTTCTTTTCCTTCCGAATAGGAGAAGTAAATATGATTAAAAGAGATCTCTCCGCGAAGGGAAGGTATCGATTCATCGGACTTTTGCTTTTTGCACTCTTATCTCTTTTTCTTCACTATATCTTCTATAGCAGTTTGAATCTCTGCTATTTGTTCTTCTTTTACCTATTGTTCTCGGCGTATTTTGGCGCTTCCTCCTCTTTATCGTATCCCGAAAAACTTATCCGCAGCCTGTACGCGGCCTTCGCTTCCGTAAGCATGGAAGGAAGAGAACTTAAAGGATCAATCAGATAATGAATAAGCTGTGAAAAAGGCAATGACTGTTCCGATGGAATGCTATGCCTGGTAAAAGCGATATAGGATGATAGAAAAAGGATGGAAAAGCCTTGTGACGTGGCCGGAAATGGCAGCAAAATAATTTACCTTTTTCGACGCACCTTTCCCGTTTCAACATCGTTTCTTCCGTTTTTCGTTTACCGCGCTATGCAATTTTGAAAAGATGGCTTCCACCTTATAGCTTTTTGATAATGGTAAAGCCGATGGAAAAGTCTTTTAAAAAGCGAGATACTCCATTCCTCGTCGATAAACACTCTTCCATCTCTCCATATCCCGGAATACAGCGCAGCAAAAGAAAGGAATGAGAGAAAAGCGCGCAGGACATGAGCTAAAAAGACGTTATAACTGACAGTCACGATCACGCGCGATACATTAGAAAATAATTTTGCGTGATAATCGGAATCTGATCCAGAAACTGCTCTTTTATCTTCCTGAGGTCATTACTTAATGCGGAAAGATACACCAGCTGTTCGAGCATAAAAATCCGCAACCTTCTTTCACTATCGCAGGCAAAAGTTCCGGTACTATAAGACCGCCCTGGTACTGAATTTTGTTCTGATATGTCGCTACGGCGGAAAAGAACTCCATCATACCGGCAGTCAGAAGAATAATCCCATCAAAAGAATATTCCCTACTTCCCGATAAAGTAATCAATCAGAATCTGAAAGCTGCGGTACCGAAAGAATCGCCAAAGATAAAACACTGGTTCCAAGCACCGCCATAAACAAATTCAAGCTATTATTCTTATTCCGGCTCAGCGGATTGCATTTTAACATGATTCAAGTATGCCCTTCGTTGTTCTATAACTTCATTTTACACTAAAATTCAGTTTAGCACATCATAGAGAATTACACTGTGAGGTAGAAATCTTTTCTGCACAATTTCGTGAATCAATCTTATCTCACAGTTCTTCATTTTATTTCTGCTGTTTGTAAACTATCAAAGCTCTAAAAAGTTTTGCTTGTGCACGCGCCCGATCTTCTTCGGACTGTTTTTCAGCGATTCTCTTCTCCGCCTTTCTCCTGCGCGCTGCACGCCCACATCGATTTCCTCGCTCCACTCGAAGGTGGTCGGAAGCAGTCTGCAATGGTTATCCATCATGGAAAAGCATACCGCCGATGCAGGCGCCTTCGCTCAGTACCGTCCGGAAGGATGACCTTTACCGTACCCATTCCTACCGCAGTGCAATGGCTGGTATGATGCGCCATAATTGCAAGGTCTCCGGTAATTCCGCGAAGGCTGAGCCGCTCCGCTTCTCCTTTGAACTTTTCTCCGTCCATCGAAATATCTCTAACGGAAGCTTTGCCGCAAGCGTCCTCCCTACTGTTTTCTTTGCTCAAAAACTTCATCAATCGTTCCCCACAAGAAGGAATGCAGACTCGGGAAGATCATCCACTCTCCTGTTCAGAATCATCTTGAAGCCGCGGATGGTCTCTTTCAAAGGGACACATACTTTCCTTCGAGTCCTGTAAACTGCTCTGCAACAGAGAAACCTGAGAGAGGAAGTTCTGGATCTTTCGCACGATAAACAGTAACCTTATCCTCTTGGAAAGCTCATCCATACCCATGATAGCGATGATATCCTGTAATTCCTTATAACGCCTGAAGAACCTGCTGTACTCCTCTTGCCACTGTAATGCTCTGCTCCGACAACTTCGGAGTCAGAATTCGGCTGGTAGAATCCAGGATCCACAGCCGGGTGCATACCCTCACTTGCGATATCCTGGAAAGTACGGTTGTCCGGATCAAGGTGCGTAAGGTTGTTGCGGGAGCCGGGTCGGTTAAGTCATCCGCAGGCACATATACTGCCTGAACGGAGTAATGGAACCCTGCTTTGTAGAAGTGATACGCTCCTGTAAAAGCACCATGTCGGTTGCCAGAGTCGGCTGGTATCCTACGGCGGAAGGCATTCTTCGAGAAGTGCGGATACCTCTGAACCTGCCTGCGTAAAACGGAAGATATTGTCACTGAAAAAGCAATACGTCCTGGTGCTTCTCATCACGGAAATATCTCGCCATGGTAAGTCCGGAAAGACCGACCTCATTTCTTGCTCCTGGCGGCTCGTTTCATCTGTCCGTAAACCAATGCCGTCTTATCAAAACGCCGCTTTCCTTCATTTCCCCGTAAAGGTCATTTTCCTTCACGAGTACGCTCTCCTACTCCGGTAAATACGGAAATACCGCCATGAGCCGTTGCGACATTATGGATTAGCTCCATGATTAAAAACGGTTTTCCTACTCAGCACCACCGAAGAGACCGATTTTACCACCCTTTGCATAAGGGCAAATGAGGTCTACGACCTTGATTCCGGTTTCCAGAATCTCCGTAGCCGGCGTCTGCTCTTCAAAGGAAGGTGCCGGACGATGAATCGCCCAACGCTCACTTCGCTTCCGGAGCCGGTTTCTCATCAACCGGTTCACCCAAAAATATTAAAGATTCTACCAAGACACGCATCTCCTACCGGAACAGTGATAGGACTTCCCGTGTCTACTGCTTCTGTTCCTCGTACCAGACCATCCGTGGAGCTCATGGCAACACAGCGAACCGTGTCATCTCCAAGCTGCTGTGCCACCTACAAATCAGCTCTTTGCCATCCAACTGGATGGAAATCGTCATTTGAAGAGGGCAGGCAACCTCGCCTTCCTGGAAACGAATATCCAGAACGGCTCCCATGACCTGTACGACCTTTCCTACATGTTTCTCTGTCATGTATTTCTCCTCTAACTGTCCTATAGATTCTTCCGCACCGGCAACGATCTCTCGTGATTTCCTGCGATACTTGCCTGACGTGCCTGTTATAGAACAAGCTCAATTTATCAATCATCTCTCCGGCATTGTCTGTTGCCGCTTCCATTGCAGTTCTTCTTGCCGCAAGCTCACTGGCAACAGAAGTGCAAATTCCGCCTATAAACAAGCCCGGCAAGATATTCCGGCACTATCGCATAAAAACATCCTCTCCACTCGGTTCATAAAGAATCAAGTTTCGAATCGCCTTTCGCTTCTTCCGCCGTCTCCTCCTTCAAGTCGGAAAGAGGCAGAAGAGAGAGACTTCCTACCTTCTGGCTCATCATGGAAATAAAGTCTGTATAAACGAATACAACATGTCCATAACTGCCTTCCCGGTAAGCTTTACAGAGTTCTTTTCCTACGGCATAGGCATCGGATACAGCAAACTCTCCTACCGAACTGTAGTGATCATTCACAATGCTATAGTGTTTCTGCTTCCCATACTCCAGCGCTTTCTTTCCCCTAAGGAAAGAGAACAAAGTCTTTCCCTTCACTTCTTCTTCCAGCGCGCGGAAAAAGGTTCGCATTGTACCCTCCCGCCATACCGCCGCGGTCTCCCCGCTATTAAGACATAACACCACTTATCGGATGCATTTTCTTTCGTATAAGGGGAAGAGAAGTCGGTGTTGCCGTTTGCAATTTCCGACAAAGTCTTCCTAAGAGTCCGGAAATACGGCTTCGTATGTTCCGCCTTTTCCTTTGCTCTCACGCAGCTTTGAGGAAGCAACCAGCTCCATCGCTTTGGTAATCTGCATTGTGTTCTGAATGCTTTTAATACAGAGTTTCACGGACTTCATATTTGCAGCCATGTTTTTCTCCTTTTTCTCTGCCTTTACAGCCTTTTAAAAATTCCTCTGTGAAACGGGTTAAAGAATCGTTTAACTTCTTCTCGCTCTCTTCGTCCAGCTTGCCCGTGCTGACAATCGCCTGCATGACATTGACCGCTTCCGCATCGCTATCCAGGAAATGATACAGTCTTCTTCTTCGTACTTCTTGATCTCTTTCACTTCCACCTTCGTCAGAATACCATGGACAACCGCATAGAGAATAGCTACCTGCTTCTCTCACGGAACCGGCTCGCCTTTTCCCTGTTTCAGCACTTCTACGATACGTTCTCCTGTGCCAGTCTCTGCTTCGCATCCTGGTCAAGGTCGGATCCGAACTGTGCGAAAAGACTGCAACTCTCTAAACTGCGAGTAAACGAGCTCAGGTACTCGGCTACCTTCTTCATGGCCTTAATCTGCGCATTACCGCCTACACGGGATACGGAGATACCAGGGGTTCACCGCCGGCATGATTCCGCTATGGAATAGCTCGGTCTCAAGGAAGATCTGTCCGTCCGTGATGGAGATTACATTCGTCGGAATATACGCCGATACGTCCCCTGCCTGCGTTTCAATAATCGGAAGAGCGGTAGAGAACCGCCTCCCAACTCGTCGGAAAGCTTTGCCGCTCTCTCTAAGAGTCTGGAATGCAGATAGAAAAACGTCACCGGGTAAGCTTCTTCCTGGCGGTCTACAGAATCAAAAAGGAAAGTGCACGATATGCTACGGCATGCTTACTTAAATCATCATAGATAATCAGGACGTGCTTTCCTGATGCATGAAATACTCGCCCATTGCACATCCTGCATAAGGCGCGATGTATTGCAAGGGGCTCAGCTCGGAAGCGGTTGCCGCTACAACAATGGAGTAATCCATCGCACCGGCTTCCCTGCAACTCATTTACAAGAGCGGTAACCGTAGACCTCTTCTGTCCGATGGCAACATAGATACAGATAACATCCTTCCCTTCTGGTTACGATGGTATCGATTGCAATGGTTGTCTTACCGGTCTGTCTGTCGCCGATAATCAACTCTCTTGTCCTCTTCCGATAGGAATCATCGAGTCAATGGCTTTGATTCCTGTCTGTAAAAGGCTCTTTAACCGGCTGTCTTTTGATAATGCCGGGTGCAGGACTTTCTACAGCACGAAACTCCGTACTTTCAATGGGACCTGCTCCATCAATAGGCTGTCCGATGGCATTGACTACTCTGCCAATCAGAGACTCGCCAACCGGTACAGAAACAACTCTTCCTGTACGCTTTACACTCTGTCCCTCCTTGATTCCCACATCGGAACCGAAAAGGACAGCGGAAACGCTGGTTTCTTCAAGTTCTGCGCCATACCAAAAGGTACCGTCACTAAACTCCAGGAGCTCACTCGGACATACAATTGACTCAGTCCGGACACTCTGACAATACCGTCACCGACTGTTAAAACAGTACCGGTCTCGTTCTGCACGATAGCATTTTTGGTAATATTTAATCTGGCTTCGAATGACCTCGGAAATTTTTCTGGTTTTAATTCCATTCTTTGCCCATCCTTTTTACAAGACTACTTCACTAACATTCTTCCGTATCTCTTCAATCTGCCGGAAACCCGTACCATCAAGGGTTTTTCCATCGACTTCTACCTTGAGTCCACCCAAAACTTCCGGATCAATCTTCTCCGACAAAAGAATCTTCTTCTGACAAAAGCTTCTCGAGCTTCTCCAACAAAGTCTTCTTCTGCTCTTCCGTAAGCGCTACGGCACTGACAACCACGGCATCGGAAATTCCTTCGTCTTCCTGATAACGCTTTCTGTAGGCTTTGTAACACTCCGTATACTGTCTCAGCATCCCCTTCTCTAAAAGCAACTTCAAGAAGTTCAAAGAGGTAAAGGAAAGTTCTCCTGAAAAATGCCTGATCAAGAAGAGACAATCTCTCTTTCTTCGGGATTGAGGGTTCCAGCAAGAGCCGGATATAATCCGGATTGTCCTGAAAAGATGCTTCTCAGCACTTCCATTTCCTCCAGAATCTCTTTCGTATTCCACTCTTCCTTTGCTAAGTCGTATAGGCTCTTACCGTATAGTGCAGCTGCTCCATTCATGATGCCTCCTCTACATTTTTGTAAATTCATCAATCAAAGCCTTATGCTCACTCTCGTGAATCTCCTTCTCCACGACCTTCCGGCAATATCCATTGCAAGACTTCAATCTCGTCCTTCACTTCATTCAGCGCTTTCTTTCTCTCCAGACGGATATCCGATTCCGCTTTCGCTGAGTGCACCGGCCTCTTCTTCAGCCTGCTTAATCATCTCTTCGGCACGAATTCCCGCATCTTTCTTTTGCATCCTCAATAATACGGCTTGCCTCTCCTCTTGCATCGGACATACTGCTTTCATATTCCGCCTTTACAGCCTCTGCATCTTCCTTCGCTTTCTTGGCTTCGGCAATATTCCCTGATCCGCCATCTTCTGTCTCTTCTGCAAAACCTCATTAATGGGTTTAAAGAGGAAAACTTGATGAGATAAGCCTGAATAAAAAGGTTCAAAATCTGGGCAATGAAGGTCCATGGTATGATGGTAACCAACTGTTGCGATTCCATACTTTTTTCTCCTTTCTTCGTTCTTCCGGAAATCTTTCCTTACTTCAGGAAATTCATGAACATTCGGGTGCAACGAAGATTAAAAAGAGACCGGTAACGAAACCGTAGATACCTGTCGTCTCTGCGATTGCACAACCAAGGAGCATGGTGGATGTAACATCACTCTTGCATTCCGGCTGTCTTCCGATAGCTTCCAGTGCCTTTGCAACAGCGTTACCTTCTCCAATACCGGGTCCAATACCGGCAATCAAAGCCGCTCCTGCACCGATTCCGCAACCTGCTAACGCAATACCTTTTGCTAAAAAAACTGAAAATCACTCATTTTCCTCCTAGAAAATATTTCTCATGCCATGTTTTGCGCTTTCCTGCCGCGCTTGTAAAGCTATGTGTATCCTACAATTCTTCTATACATTCTGTCTTTCGAACTTATCCTTCCGCCGCATTCGCAATGTACATAATCGTGAGCATTGTGAAAATGAATGCCTGCATCGCACCGGAGAACCAGTCAAAATAAAAGATAAGATTGCCGGTAAACCTACGCTGAGCACAGGGATATGCGACAGGGTCGCTCCGACCACGCCCGGTATAAGATGCAGTATGGCAGAGGATGCCAACGCAAGTGCGGCATAAATCAAACCGTTAATAACGATACCGGATAAAATATTTCCAAAATGACGACACGCCATACTGATGGGGGTAGCAATTTCGAAAGGATATTGAAGGGTGTCATGATGAAAAATCGAGGGTGGTAAAGCCCTTTAGGTAGCCCTAGAAGCCTCCCGCTTTAATCTTGTTTCCCGTAATCATAATGAATACGACGACTGCCCGCGAGCTTCCGTTGACAAATCCGCCGTAGGACTTCGCTAAACCGATTAAACTGATCAGATTGGAAACAATACTCGTTCCGAAAAGAGCGGCAACGAAGGGAATCATCTTGTCGAACTTGTTGCCTCCTGTATTCGTTCGAACTAGATTATTCGCACTTTCTACAATCAACTCTGCAATCGCCTGTCTCTTACCGATATTCTCCACTTTCAAATTTCTGGTTAAGAAAATGCACAGTCCGGTAATCAGAAGCATGACAATCCAGCTTACCACTAGGGTTTCCGAAAGCAAAAAGTCACCCAGAACGGAATTCCTGTCAGGGATTTTCAGAAATATTTTTGCACCGGAAATATCAAAATTCATACTCTAGTTTTCCACCTCCTTGTTCTAGATTTTTCCTTCCTGTAATCCAGAATCCCCTTTATACGAAGAAAGCTCCCGGAAAAAGCAAAGGGAGGATGCCCGCAACAGGCTGAAAGCAGGGGCAGAACCACTGCCAAAATAATCCAAACCAGTTGCAGCATCGTGCGATTTCGGTGAAAGCCGCATTTTCTGATAGGCTTCTTCCTGATTTTTCTACATTAAGAACGCTCTGTACTGTAACTCATAAGATTCATTACAGCAATCACGCACTCAAGTACGCCGGCCAAGATAACGCGATAATCAAACGAAATCTTTTTCGGCAAAAATATGAAGTAAAAAGAACGCAATCCACATCAAAAACCGTCATCGTCACACTACAGACAGCAATATGCAGCGTTTCTTTCTTCACCGTTTCCTGAACCCTCATTTTTCTTCCTCTCCTTAAGCAGTTAAAGCTATGGGCAATAAGCCGTTTTCCGATGAAAACCTTATAGCCTTATGGTCATTAAATGCCCGATTCTTAGGCTTCTTCTCTTTATCTTCCTTCTTGCAAACAGAAAGATAAACCTTATATGCAGTCATACAGGAACCGCCTAAGCCGAAGAAAAAGCGGGAATGTATATCCAATAGCCCAGAGAAAAAATTTCTCTCAGACGATATACCAAAAGAGGCATAATAAAAGTGGCATCGCAAAGAGATAAGCTAAGTTGAGAAAGAATCGAAAAGATTCTTCAACGCTGACCATTCTTTCATGCCACTTTTTCCTCCCTGAACTACCTACAGCGTACGCTATAGTTCCACTTCCTATTGAATCTGCTGAAAAACCGCTGTTCACTTCGAAAAACATATTCCAAGTGATTCTACACTAGCGCTACAGATAATTCAGAATCTGTCCATATAAAACAAGTCTTCCCTTTTATCTCACAGCATTACTTTATTATCACAAAAATAATTTTAAAAGGGATAAAGAAAAATAAATATAGCCAATCGATCCGCCTTATGCCTGTACCGGGGACTCCGCCGTGTGCTCGCTTGCGACCGGAACCGCCGCCTGCTCTTCCTGTTTTTACAGGGTTTGCCGCAGCCTCTTTAGCCGGTTCCGCCTTCTTCACTCTTTTTCCCGTGATTGCGGAGGTCGGACACTTCTGGGCGCAAATTCCACAGTCCTTACACTTCTCATCCATCACTGCAAGGTCATTTAATACATGAATCGCATCAAAGGGACGGTTCTTCTCGCAGATTCCGCAGGCAGATACAGCCGATCGAGCGGCATCCTTTACCTGTTTTCCTTTTTAAGAGATTCTTACATGCCACGATGTATTTCTTCTTATAAGGAACAAAAGAGATAAGCGCTTTCGGACAAGCCTTAATGCAGGCGCCGCAGGCTGTGCACTTCTCTTTATCCACTACCGCAACCCCGTTCACTACATGAATCGCATCAAAGGCACAGGCTTTTACACGGGAACCGTACCCGCAACAGGAATAAGGGCGGGCTTTCTCCGTCCTCGGTACTACGGCAAGATCGTTACAATCCGCAATCCCGCTATAGTGCGCTTTTCTGCACCGTTTTATCACAGTCTCCCTGGCAATGTACGAAAGCCACCTTTTTCTCGGTATCCATGGACAGGCACCGGCTCCCCATGATTCCGGCAATCTTCTCTGCTACAGGCGCACCTCCCACAGGGCACTGTGTCACGGGTGCCTCCCTTGCAATTGCTTTCGCGCACCCGTCACACCCCGGAAATCCGCAGGCACCGCAGTTGTTTTCCCGGAAGAGCGGCACGAACGAGCGCTTCCTTCTCATCTACTTCAACGCTAAACTTTTCCGGGCAGCCCCCAGAAAGATTCCTAAAATAAGCCCGGTTGCTCCAGCCAATATGGCGGCAACAGAATCAGAGTACCTATCGAACCCATAATTCCTCCTTAAATCAATCCGCCAAAACCGAAGAACGCAATTGCCATCAAAGCAAGCTGTGATCAGCACAATCGGAGAACCCTGAAAGGCATGCGGAATACGATCATTGTCCGCAATAATATTTTTCACGAATTCCCGCCATAAGTAGAAGTGCCAGTGCAAAACCTGTTGAGATACCAAAGCCGTATACAAAGCTCTGCGCGAAATTATAGCCGTAAGACACATTGTTCAAAGCCACACCGAGAACGGCACGGTTTGTGGTAATCAAAGGAAGATACACCGAGAGATTCATAAAGTGACGGAATATTCTTCTTCAAAAACATCTCTGCAAACTGAACCAGTGCAGCTATAACCAGGATGAATACGATGGTATTCAGGTACTCCAACCCGTCTTTTTAATCCCAGTGCTCGGCACAAGGGACTCGTTGCCGATAAAAAGGCAACATAGATTGCGTGCGTAATCACCGACGCAATAACAATAACGAAGATTGCAGCTCCACCCATTTCCTTTAGAAGACTCCGTTTTTCTTCGATACGCCGAGGAAAGGACAGATGCCAAGGAACTGGGACAGAACGACGTTGCTCACTAAAGAATATTTAATGGCAATTAAAAGTAAATCAATCATACTGCCTCCTTCTCAGTCATCTTCCGCCGGGCTCGGCTTCTTCTTTCACTTTCCGAGAAGCAGTCATACAGTTTCGCTACATACAAAAATCTCCCGGAACGGCATCTCCGTTCGTTGCGGAAAGGGAGACGGAGCTTATTCTGAATCGCAGTAAGCATCATAAGCACTAAGAAAGCACCCGGTGAGGACGAAAAATATTAATAGTATACGCCTCCGGAATAATACGGAAATTAAAAATCGTTCCGGAGCCAATCAACTCACGAACAGAACCGATGATGGTGATGCCATCGTAAAACCGAGGTCCCATTCCAAGCCCATCACAGAAGGAAAGCAGAGGGCCGTTAAAAAGGCATAGGACTCCGCTCTTCCGAGAATGATACAGTACGACAATAAGCGGAATATAGATTCCCAATGCTTCATAAAGCGAAGGAACATACGCCTGAATCAAAAAGCTGGACTATGGTAACCAGAGAAGCAACCACGACAATCTCTCCCGAAGTCTCATCCTTTCCGGAATCACTTTTCTCAGTGCCGAAATCAAAAGATTGGAAAACATCAATCACCGCCATGGTAGAGAGGCCCATTCGGAGACCATTGCTTGCACTGGTTGTCGTCGCCAAGGTCGGACACATTCCAAGCATGATGATAAAGGTGGGATTCTCTTTAAATATACCGTTTATAATTCTTTCTATATATTTATTCATCTGCTCCTCCCTTACTTTTGCCGCATAGTCTTCGACAAACTCTGTAGCGGCATTCACGACATGGTCACCGCAGTACGTGGTAATTGTGGCACCGGAGATGGCATCAATCTCATTTCGCCTGCTCCGCCGCCCTTTTTCACGGAAAGTTTGTTCCCCTTTCCCTTGAACTGCTCATAGAACTCCCCGGAAGCGTCGCCTTCTGTCCGAGTCCCTAGCGGTCTCCGAAGGGTCTCCGGGAAAGAAATACCTGACCTTTAAATCACTGCTGACCCCGACTACAACAACGACTGCACCGCCGTATCCTGCGGCGGAACCTTCAAAACATAACCAACCGGATTTCCGGACTGGTCTTTTGCAACAATCGCTTCCGTAAGCGCTGCCTTTCCGTTGTCTGCCGCAATCTTTTCCCTCTGTATTTGCTTTTTCGATGCTTTCTTCAAACTGTCCGCATCATAATCCGCAGCGTCCAGAACGACTTTGTAAGCCGCATTGGTCTTTCCTCTTTGATTGCTTCGGCAATGGTATCCTTCGTCATGCCGCAGACTGCTCCAAGAAGCAGACCGGAAAATCAGGGTGATGGCGGTGGGACAAGCATCTATAAAGGAATCTTTTCATTCACTTTTCCTCCCTTCCGAATGCCTTTCGGAACTGTCAGTTATTGATTGTCTGGAACAAGGATGTTGGAAAGAATGATAGCGTACGACACGCCTCGGCTAGAGCCGCCGAACAAACGGAAAAGTCCCGTCAGAATACCAACCAGAACTGACTAATCTGCCCCATCGGTGTACAGGAGATAGCAACATAATCTGTAAGCATGAAGAAGGCGCCAAAAATCGCCGCCTCCCCAGTACCTCGCGAGAGAAGATAGTATACTCATTCCATTCTTCCCGAAGATAAAGGTAGAACACGGCTACCGTTCCGATATAGATCAAAGAGGCATCTTCGGAGAAATCACTTTCCTAATAATCAGATATAATGCGCCAAGGAGTAGACAAATCTTGAAACCCTCCGATGGTTCCCGGAATCCGTCCGATAAACATATCGCAAAAGATCCGGCGTAGCGGTCAGCGTCGATTCAACAGCAAGCGGTGTAGCGGTCGCTACGGCATCCGGTCCTACTCCCGTGAAAACCGCCCATCTGGCTCGCAAAAGGGAAATCAAAGGAACACCGCGCTGCAAGCGCCGGGTTCCATAAAAGTTCGCTCCAAGACCTCCGTAAAGCTGTTTTACAACCAAAATAGCAAAAACAGAGCCGACCATCGGAATCCAGTAAAGGATATTCGGAGGCAGTTCAGCGCGAATCATGCCCGGTAACTGCTGCAGACCAATCCGAAATCGTAACCGGCAGTTTCATCGCTCTGATAAATATACTCCGCAAGTACCGCTGCAAGAGTAGTCAAAAGAACGACCAGGAAAGAATGAAACTCACCGCAAACAACCGTAAAGTCCGTGGAAGCGATCGTTATCACAAACATCCCTGCATGATGCCAGCGGTGGAATTTCCTCTTCCCTGATGTGGATCGCCAGACATTTCGGTAAAAGCTTCATGATTTCACCTCCCCCACTTTCGCAGTAGTCGTTGCTTCGCCCGCTTTGCCCGTCCTCCGCATTCACTCTTCTCTCATTTCTTTAAACCCTGTGGTGAGCGGTCTCTTTGCCGGGCAAACATAAGAACAGCAGCCGCATTCTATACACCCATGCCGTAAAGCCGGACAAAACGATCCGTGTCTTTCTTTTTGAGCGAAGCCTTCATCATCATAAGAGGCATCAAATTTCCGGGGCAGGCGTCCGCACAACGTCCGCAACCGATAGCAAGCGGTAACCGGTTCTCGAAACCCGATCTTCCTCAATGCCAGAATGGAGCTGGAATTCTTCATCACCGGAAGATCCAGTGTAAAAGAGGCATTCCATCATCGGGCCGCTGGAAATAATCTTTCCGGATCCTCTTTGAATCCGCCCGCCGCATCATCGACTACTTTTATAATGGTTCCCTAACGGTACATCAGAAGTCTCGGCCCTGCAACCGCATCGTGTAACCCGCAAGAATTCTTCCTCACTCAGTGCTGGACTCACAGACTGCTTTCATAGATGGAACCACCGCATCGTATCATTGTCCACTAGGACCCCGCATCCGCCGGGAGCATGGAAGAGTTTGATCTTTCTTCCGGTTGCAGCATAAATCAGCTGTCTTTCACCGCCTTGCGGGTATACTCTGTCCAAGGCAGAACCTGGTCATTCTTTTCGTTCTTCACTCTCTCTCTCAAAACGTCAGAATGGCTTCCCGGCTGATCGTCTTCAATACAACCTTTCCTTTTACTTGGAGAGAGAGAAAGAATCCACTTTTAGGTGCCTGGAAATAAGCTTATCCGGTACTTCCAGCACATCTCGATAGTCCGCGAGTGGTACGGCTCACATTCCGCCGTGCAGGTCTTCACAAGGCGACGTCATCAATCCCATCCACTCTCTCTGGGCATAACTTAACGGAAGTTGGGAAACCGGCGCCACCAAGGCCGATACAATCCCCGCTCTCTTTCTGGCCATCTGCTGTACAATCTCGTTATCCTCGAAAGCGTTGTATAATCCCTCTTCAAAGACCGAAAACCGTATTGGTGCCTTCCTGATCGTTCTCCACAGACGATGACCTGACCATACTGCTGCACCGTGACGTCTCTTTTTCACGTTTCTTTACTTTACCGGAAACAGAAGAAAGAACCGGCGCGGAAATGAAGCTGCCCAAGCTCTGCAATCTCTGTCCGTATAATCTCGGTGTCGCCCTCGCGACGATGGGTTTCGCCGGTGCAACTGATGTGTGTGCGTGACAGTGGGATTACACCATAATCCCTTCCGGACGCAAATTTACAAATGGCTTTATCCATTGCCAATCCGTCATATAGGGTGAAACACCGCCCTCAGCGAAAACACCTCCACAGCATTTTGCCTCCTGTACTACGCTAAATCCTAGCCTCCTAATTATACAAATGAACGCAGGAAAAAGGCAGTGCTAGCATGCTCTGCATCCACTATGTGTGTGATCCTTGTAAGCGAGAAAAGATGATTCCATATGATGAATTACTGCGTATTTATAGCATAGATTTTCATTTTCTTTCATTGACTCTTGAAAAAGAGGGGCTATACCGATGCTAAAAGGAGTACGTACAGGCTTAAAAACAGTTATTAGTTCCAGTTAGTATGGTTGCTGCTACCGCTCTTTCTGCTTGCGGTGTCGAAGTGTTACAGACTACTACCGCTAAGCGTGCAAACAACCGCACAGGTGCGAAGAGAAGACAAACCGAGGGCCCAGGGAAGAGGAAGACTACTGGCTTAAGGAAGAGAAGAAGGACGATCAGAAGGAAGAGAAGCTGACCACTGAGTTGCTGCGAGCACAACTCCGGCTGCTGAGGAGTCCACACAGTCAATTCTGCAGATTCGCAAGATTCTGGATGTTTTATGTCCGGAGAGACAGTGAGGACGTCGACATCCGTATGCGCTTTCATAAGCGCGGGATGTACCGCACGGTACGTCCCTTTTTCTTATCTTCCATTCGGCATCGCGCGCCCAATACACGATATGCCGTAAAATCTTCCCTCACTTTACTCGGCTATCTGCATCTGACAAGTCTCGTACAAGATGCCGCGCAAAGCACCGCGGTGGTAATCGGTCCGATTCCTCCGGGAACCAGCCCAGACGCTCCGCCACCGGTTTTCGCCATGGTATCATAGTTCTACATCACCGCAAAGATTTCGTCTTATCCATTGATGCCCACATCGATTACGCTCTCTCTTCTTGCAGTAAGAAGAGCCGACAGCCTTGGCTTTCCCCATCGCCGTAATCCAGAACATCTGCCCGTCTACAGATTTCTTGTCTGTGTCTCGTGCCGAATGACAGATGGTCACGGTAGTATCCTCCCCGAGCATAAGAAGGGACAAAGGCTTTCCTACCACTAGAATCCCAAAATACAAACTCTTTTCTGGAAAGAGAGACCTATAAAACCGGCAGTTCCATCACCTGCTTCGGCAGTGCAGGGGGCAAAACACGTGGATCCTGTAGGAGTAGACCCGCCAGATTACTCCTGCTAATCCCTGTCGTCCTTTCTCCCTTCTTCATCGCTTCAAGCATTTCTTCTTCATTGATCTGCGAAGCGGCCTGAAAACTAAAAATTCCGTGAATCTGGCATCCTCATTTAGAAACGGAAAAACTTCCTGAAAATTCTGCATTACTGCAATTTCTCTTCCAGATGATGCTGACTTCCAACCCGAAAGACTGAGACCAGCCTGGATCACACGCCTGCTGTTGATCCGCTCTTCCTCCCACCCTGAGTACCGCAAGAGCGAGAACGCCTCTCTTTTAGAAAATCAGACACCGTCTTACTGCTCAACAATATTCCTTTTCCTCTCAGACTCCTCCAAGAATGATCTCCTCACTACTTTCCACTGTCTTTCTTTCCATGGCAGGTACTGCATCACATTTCCACCGCCTCTTTCTTCTCCTTTCTTTGTGCTCTCCTCTCTTTCGTACTAAATCCGTATTCACTCGGAATGATCCTCAGCTGCCCTTCGATATCGCAGCTAAGAGGAGTGACGCTTGCATCACATCCGGGATGAGCCATTTCAGCCTGGAAACCTTTCTCTCGCCAGTTCCAGAACACTTCCGGCTTCTTCCTGCACATATAGAAGCAGACGGAAAAGGAACTCTGAGGCAAGATACAGTGCATTTCTCCATTTCTTCCTGCAGATTCTTTTCTCTTCTTCCGTCTCTCTCTCTGGCGTGATAAGCTCTTTCGCAAAGGGAATTAAAAGCCTTCCCACATCCTCTTTGGCAAAGGGAAAGGCTTTTCTCCTGGCCTTTCCCCATTTCTTTCATGCGCTTCTTAAGTCTTTCTTCGTAAGAGGCACCCGCTTTCTTCCCAGTGAGATTCCCCACCACTCAGCTGAGAGAGAAATGCAGTGCGAGGCGGAAAGAGCTGAAGCTCCTCCGGATGCTTGTACTCGGTGCATGAGAAGAAAGCGCTCTCAAACAGGGAAAGGAAACCTTCCTCTCCCACTGTCTTTTCAGCGACTGGTCTCGCACTGCATCACTCTCTCTCTCCGCCTTCCGTACTCTTTGATGACATCTATTTTCTCGAATATACGAATACGAGACTCTCATGTGCAGTTTCCGAGTAGGGAGAAACGTTAGCCTCCTCTGCGTCTGCTCCTTGGTCTGTCCCGCTTCTTTCCTCCCGTCTTCCACTGCGCCCTTTCTCTCTGCCACTGCTTTAAGCTAGCGGTGACGCCGCCTTCCTGCAGAGAGAAAGAGCAGCATTAGAAAAGAAGTGCATCAGACACTCGCAGCATCACGCCATCGGGAACCTTCCGCTGCAAACTGCATCTCAATATCAGTGTCTTTCTGCAAGCGGAATCCCATGCATGAAAACTTCCTCCAGTCTTGGCCTCTCTTACCATCTACCTTCACTTTCCACCCCGGATCATACGGAATCGACGCAGTACCGCATCACTGCCCGCATTGCATGCTTTCCCTTGATGTAGCCAGTCTTTCCACCTGGTCCATACTTCCATCCTGCATGATGCATCAACTTATCACTGATTTTGACAAGGTATCATAGGAAAAAGAATGGTACTGCTGCATCCATACTTTCTATTTTCCGTCTTGCATCGTAACTCAACCGTATCCCCGGCTTCAAGAGATAGCAGTCTAGCAGCAGCAGATATCCGCGATCAACGTGCTCGAAATCCTTTCGCAAGAGGGTAAAATCGCTCTCACATCTTTCACTTTCGCGTCGTTCACAGACGCAAATATCCCCTGTTTGTTCCTACCGTAAAAGTTATAGGAAGAAAGTGAAATCTATCCGAGAATCGGATGACAGAAGATCTTCTCCTTGCCAACACTGCAAATGGAATTGTGCACCACGATGGCGCGCTGCGCTGCAAAACATCGAAGCATTCCGTTCCTTTGTAGAAAGCGCAAAAGCCCAGTGAAGCGCATGCTGCCGTCGTAAAGCTCAGATAGCCGCCACCTTCTCCCCCATACTTTCAGTCCCAGCTTCCTTCTGGATCTCTCCCGTCGCTTTCACAATTTCATAACGGACAGCAAGAAGACCTTTCATAAGCGGTGTTGCTCCCATTGATCGAATAGGCATCTGCAGAGGCTCCATCCCTGTGTGAAGTAAAACCAATCGGACAGCATCCGTAGGCCGCGAAGCAGAAAACAGCAGCGCTCGGATACGTAGCATCAATGCTCCATCATCCTTCGTTTTTCCTGTCCTCTTGTAAAACGATAAAAAGTCGGCATTCTCCAGTTCGACAGACTTCATCAGAGCTTCCGTCTCCCTGACCTCTTCCATAGATAATCCTTCGATCATTAGTCGTTACGTAGTCACTGCTAGATTGAGTGTTGCTTTCCACGAAGTCAGTGCAAAGTAAAAGCAGCGTAGACAGTACGTTCTTGGTATCCCTCTCGAGAAGGTAAAGTTGGTAGTACAGGAAAAACAGAGTCAAATAAAAACCGACCACTGGAAATCTTCATTCGTAATCAGCTTCTGAGTATAGTAGGACAAAAGCGACGCATAATGCAGACAGCGCCAGGTCTGTCACTGCTGTTCAGTTTTCTTTTCCAAACCATTCCGCGGTCGCCAAGAAGCAGGAAGATGAAAATAAAGTCTGCCGCGCCGGAAGGTTGTTCGATAGTGAAAGCTATGCCAGATAAAATTCAATGCATTGATTGAAAAACTCAGAAAGAAGAAAAAGCAGAAAAAGGCAACATTTCTTCTTCCATTGAATCTGAGGATTTTTTAAAAATACAAAGGCAGAACGAAAGGGAAAGTGTCCCCGCATAAATATTGGGCCAATGCAATCATCCCTGCTCCGCTTTCATCACAAAGGGAAACAGTCTCACGCTATATCCACAATGGTGAAAATACTGCACAAAAGTAGTCGGAAAGGAAATACTGAAGAGGCGGTAAAACGCAGCAAAATAGCTGGCAAAAGGAAAAACTGAAGCTCATGAGTCCGCCAGAAGAGAATATAAAGCGAATACAGTACTGTCTTACAAAGACTTGCAGGACTTTCCACGCCGTGATAAAACAGAGAGCCACAAAATACAGAAAGAGACAACTCATGATACTGATGTAGTAATTGGAAAAGACGTATGGATAGGCAAGGCTCAGGTATGAGGGTCGGATTGCCTTTCCATAAGAATCTCCAATCCCAAAAGAATAAGCGGAAAGAGGGCAATGCAATCGGAGCCACATCACATTCCAGGAATATGCGGCGATATATCCGGACAGCGCATAAAGTATCCCGAGTGCGTTGCCGCATAATCACTTTCTCGAAAATGCTTTCGAAAGTAGACGAAGCCGAGAGTCGTGGTGCGCGGCACCAAGACAATTAAGTAGGTGATGTATTTCCACAAACCAGCGTCTTCGGAAAGAAAAGGACATTCAGAGGACTCGCAAGATAATACGCCTGCAAGGCTCGAAAGTTCACACCAGCCCCACATCGAAGCTATAGGAAAAGTGCCGAGGCTTCTGCAATTTCTAGCCCTGAAAGGCATGCAGGCGCATATTGATGATACAGACTCCGTTCGCAGAAAGCTTTTTCCGAACGGAAAAATTCTTTTCCGATAAAGATAATGAGAATCGCAAATCAGCGGCACTAGGAAAGGCAAAGCAATCCTCTTCCGTATCCACTTTTTCATCTTTTTCCACCTCTATTCCAAACTTTTTTCAGGTATAATTTGTTTACACACAACTTGCCTCGAACGCTTCTCTTCCTTTTCTATTTAATGGAAGATGAAAAGAACTTACTGCTGATATAATTCACAACAAATTACTCTGAAACTCCAAAATCCAGCCTATCAAAGGAGAAAGAAAATCCACGGAAGAATACCAGTAATAAGAAGCTAGACCAAACCCGAACCGATACGAAGTCCGAAAAAGAGAGCGTTCTTTTTCCAAGACTCCCTTCTCTGAAACACAAGATATTTATTTGCAAAAGGCAAAAAGAACCGCCATGACAAAGGCAATCCTGTATGCCATTTTTATAGGAAAATATGCTCTATTCCATCCTTGAAAAAGAAAATCAGGCTGCATAGAAAATATATTCACAAGCGTCGTCATCACACCGACCACAACAGAGCGAATGCTCTTCCTACGCCACTTTTTATCCACTACCGTTATCCTCCCGTTTTTATCCTTCCCAGTATACGAAAAAGCAGGACGTATGGCAATCTTCCCTGAAAACGAAATAAAAACGACCGCGCGAAACGCTCGCCACTGGTCGTTTTTACTCAATCACGTTCTTTTCTTTACTCTCTACCTAGGGATGCATAGGTTTTAATCTTCTTCCACTTCCTCTGAAATACTTTGCATGAGATAGCAAGCTCTTCATACAATATATCTTCCGCCTGCTCCATAAAATGCATATCCAGAAGTGTAAGCTTCTTTCCTTGTCTGGCTCTTTCTTCCCTTCTCTCCATTACCGTCTTGATGACCTGTAATCAGGCATCGGGAGCACAGCTCTTGATTCTCTCCTGTGCACTCTCCTCCCGCTGCTTCGGCGTATTGCAAGTCAATCGCGTGAATATGTCCCGCCGCACCCAGAAATGTCTCCGCCTGTTCCCGGGTCATCACCGAACGCATATTCGTCTTGCTCGCTTCAACAGGAGCATAAACCGCACCGTCCGGCTTCTTCACAGCCTGCATAACATAATATTCCTTGTCCTTCGGAATCCCTTCCAGATTCAATCTTGTCGTGCCTAAAATTTTGTGAACCCCTTTACAGCCATAAACCACATACGTGCCTGACTGAAACATGTCAAACCTCCTTTTCACTTTATTGATGGGTATGTGCTGAAAACACATGCATGAACGATACCAACCCTATCACGAACCAAACTACGCCGCGATTTTTACCATTTTTCCCATACCTTTCCAGTGGATTCCCCGGAAAAATATTTTCGCAGCGGATGAATATGATATTTTATACTTTTTACTTATGATAAGGCTCTCCCGCCTGTATTCGAAAAGCTCTATAGATCTGTTCCAAAAGAATGACACGCATAAGCTGATGCGGAAAGGTCATCCTGGAGAAACTCAAACGACAATCCGCCCGTTGATACACTTCCTCACTGAGTCCGAGCGATCCTCCGATAACAAACGTTATATCACTCTTCCGCATAGAAAGAGTTTCTCCAGCTTCTCTCGCAAAGAGAACAGAATCCTATTCCTCTCCCTGAATGGCAAGCACAATCACATAGGACTTCTCCGGAATCTTCTCCAAAAAGACGCCTGCCTTCTTCTCATAAGACGCTCTTCCGCTCAGTGTACAGCCCCTCTTCGTCTTCTCATCGGAAACCTCATCATTTCCAGCCATAATAGCCAAGAGGCGCTTCCTGTACTCGGAAAGTGCCTCTATAAAAACTTTTTCTTTCATTTTTCCAACCGAACAGACTTCGACTGTCATCCCACTTCTTCCCGGAAATTTTCTGTACGTTTGCCTTTCTACTGCACGCATATCGGCATGCCCCAAGGTTATCAAAGTAAACCTCTGTCCCTCTACGGAAAAAGGGCTCAAAACTGCTGCCGGAACTCTGCACCATTCCGCCTGGTCTGCCGTTTTGGTCTTTCATAAAAATAAAAGCTGTGATACTTTTCCTTCTGATCCGGAATCGATGCCCATCCCATCAGAACAACTCGAAGCATCCTCCTTGTTTCCTTCTTATTGTCATATCTCCGCAAAGTACCACTTTCCATCAAGCTGAAACCACCCTTCCGCTGCATTCCCGTCAGACAGAAAGTAATAAAAACGACTTCCGATCTGCACCCAGCGGTTTTTCGCATAGCGCCACATCTTTCCCTTTGGCATCCAGATACAAAAAGTTTCCAGTGCCCGTCCGTATTTTCCCAGTTATACGCTACAGCCTGCCCTGTTCTTCACACGGGAAATCTCTTCCGCGCCGGCTCTCTTCCGAAGCTCATAGCAGAAATAGATAAAAAACACAGTAAAACAAATGAAACCATAAATAGACGGATATACTTCATCCTAAAACCTCCTTGCCTTAAAGGAAAGTTGAGGATTTAAGAAAGCATGCTCTTACGAATCTCTACCTGTTCCAGCATATCCCTATACTTTCTGTGCTTTCTCCTGTTCTTCCTCGACCTTTCTTTCGGTGCCTTCGAGGAAGCGCTCATTCTTTCAACATTCCTTCTGCACGCTTAATCTCCCTTCAGGCGTTCCTCTTCTTTTGAGAGTCTCTCCAGCTCCTTTTTCGATATCTACCAAATCCGGAGAAGGGAATATAGAGATTCGCTTTTCGAATGAGAACGGATACCGCATTCTCCGGAATCCCGTCCCGATTCTCCCGTATTATAACATCGGAGGCAAAAGCAGGCGTAGCAAAGAAAAACCTTACTATGTTGAACGATTTTTCTTAACGCTTCGTCTTCGGAAACAAGGTAAATAGTAGCTTTTTCTGGACGGTGCCATTCATTTCACTTCGAAGATTCCGGACTGCACGAACCGCTTCCTTTACTTCTTCCACCTCTTTTTCCTCTTTCGGAAAAGCAAGTTCTTCCGCATACACAGGGAAGGAACTCGTCATGAGCGGCTTCCCGTCGTCTTTTGAAAGAGGCTCTTCTCCGTGTCGTAAATCTCTTCCGTAATGAAAGGACAGAACGGGTGGAGCAGGCTTTGCTGAAGTCTTAAGAACTTTCAATAAAGTCCATAAAGCGAGATGCTTACTTTCCTCCCTCATTGTAGAGACGAGGCTTCACCATCTCGATATACCAGTCGCAAAACCCTCCCAGATAAAGCTCTGTGTCTTATCCAGGGCGATACCGAGGTCAAAGGACTCCATATTTCTCGTCACATCCGCTACAACGTCGTTTAACTTGAAAGAATCCACTTATCCGCCATCTCGAGATTCTCCGGAACTTTTCTCTAAGAGTTTCGGAAAGCGTCGGGTTCTTAAGCGAAGACAGATCTCGCCAGAGCCTTACATTCCTCTTCACTACAGTTCATGAAAAAGGAAACGGAAGCGTTCCAAACCTTGTTCATAGTTACGGCTCGCCTCACTCTGCTTATATAGAAACGCATATCGTTTCCGGGCGCATTCCCGGTAAGCAGCGTCATACTGAAGAGCATCCGCACCGTATTCTGCACAATCTCCAAAGGATCGATACCATTTTCCGAGAGACTTGTCTCATCTTTCTTCCCTGGTCATCCCGCACGAGACCATGAATCAAAAACCTTCTTTAAAGGGAACCTTTCCGGTCTGCTCGATTCCGGAGAAGACCATCCTTACTACCCAGAAGAAGATAATATCATAGCCGGTTACCAGGACATCGGTCGGATAAAAATACCGATAGTCTTCCGTATTCTCCGGCCAGCCGAGCGTCTCAGAGGGCCAGAGCGCACTGGAGAACCAGGGTATCCAGGTATCCTCATCCTGCGTAAAATGCTTTCCGCCAGCAGTTCGGACAGGTTTCCGGCATCTTCTCACTGACTACTACTTCCCCGCAAGCATCACAATAGTAGGCAGGGATACGGTGTCCCCACCAAATCTGTCTGAAATACACCAGTCTTTGATATTTTCCAACCAATGAAGGTAGGTTTTTCCGTAATTTTCCGGAATAAACTGTAACCTCCGCTCTTAAGCTGCTTCAATGGCAGGCTTCGCCATCTCTCCCATCTTCACAAACCACTGGTGGTTTCACCATGGGTTCAACGGTCGTCTCACAGCGATCATGGATTCCTACGTTATGCGTATGCGGGTACGACCTTCTTTTAACAGCCCGAGTGCCTCGAGATCCGACACCATGGCTTTTCTTGCCCTCATAGCGATCCATGCCGTGGTATTTCGATCCCGGTAAATCAATCTTTGCATCATCCGTAAAGATATTCATCACTTTAAGATGATGGCGTTCTCCTACCAGAGCATCGTTCGGATCATGCGTCGGGGTAATCTTTACGCAACCGGTTCCAAAATCTTTATCTACATATTCATCGCTACGACGGGAATGGTTCATCCGTTAACGGAAGCTTTAAGTTCTTTCCACCAAATCCTTATAGCGCCTCGTCATCAGGATTTACGGCAACCGCCATATCACCAAGAAGCGTTTCCGGACGGGTTGTGGCAATCTCCACAAACTTGCCCTCTTCCCTCACGATAGGATAAAGGATATGCCAGAAAAACTCCTCCTTTTCTTCATGAATCACCTCCCGCATCGGAAATAGAAGTCTGACAAACCGGACACCAGTTAATAATTTTAGCGCCTTTATAAATATATCCCTTTTCATAAAGATGAATAAAGCTTTGTAAAACAGCATGAGAACAGCTCATCCATGGTAAAACGGATTCTGTCCCAGTCAGCGGAGGTCCTGATCTCTATGAAGCTGATCCACGATTCGCTTTCTCATACTTTCTTCCTTCCACTTCCACGCCTCTTTTCAAAAAGCCCTCTCTTCCGAGATCATGCTTATCTATGCCTTGTTCCTTCAGCATATTGATTACTTTGACTTCCGTGGAAATGGCTGCATGGTCCGTTCCGGGCTGCCAGAGCGCCTCAAAGCCCTGCATCCTCTTAAAAACGAATCAGGGTATCCTGCAAAGTATTATCCAAAGCGTGTCCCATGTGCAGTTGCCCCGTTACATTGGGAGGCGGCATCATGATGGTAAAGGTTTTTTGCTCGATTTACCTTCGCGGAAAAAATAGTGCCCTTTTCAGCCACATCTCATAAATTCTATCCTCTACTTCTTCCGGATTATACTGCTTTTGCCAACTCTTTCATCATACGCCTCCTGTTTTACACTCTTCCCCGAATTTCTTCTTTCCATGATGCAATCTTATCCCTTGCAAAAGACAAAATGCCTCTTTCCCCTTACGATACGCCTCTTCTATCTCTCTGTTTTCCGGGAAGTACGCATACTCAGCAAGGTGTCCTGCCATTCCTTCTCCCATTCTTCTGTCCATCCTTCCTCCAGCGTATGAAAGCTCTCTTTGTACTTATCCTTCGAAAACACATCTTGGCAAGAAAATAGAGCCTTCTCGCCGCCATTTTATCATGATCTGCAGAGCTCTCCGAAAACTTTCTGCCCTTGGGAATTCTTTTCGTATGGATATAACATTCTCCGAGTTTATGATCCTTCTCCCTGTTTTTCCTCAAAATGAATCGTATCCTGATAGGCATCCGCCGCTTTTCTTATATTTTTGCAAAGAGAAGAAACAATCTCCTTTTCTCTCTTTGCTCCGGCATCGCTTAATGCATGGATTCTTCTCCACTCCAGAGAGAGCTCTTCGATTTCTTTCTCCGTATAGTACCCGCTCTCCTTTAGCAGACGAAAAGCAGTCTTTCTTCCTTCTCCCCATCTCGTAAAGTTGAAGAAGTTTCTTCCGACTTCTTTTCCTTTCCAGGCCATCCATAATCCAGCGGCATAGCGGGGCGACAGTCTTTCGGCACCAGCGGAAGATACTGTCCCACAGCATAAGCAAGTTCTTCCATGGAGTAGAGAGACAAGTCCAGGCTTTTCATAATAATAAGGATATTTCGCCTCTTTGTGGCATAACAAAAGTGCCATTTTACTCCTTTCCTCCCAAGGGAATCGTCTCTTTATGGACTGAAAGCTGCCTTCCCAGAGCTCTCCAAGACCCATATCCGTCACTTCTACCAGAAGAGAATCCTTTCCGGAGAAAAACCGTACGAACTGCCACCTTCGTGCAGCGCCTCTCCTGTTTCGGAAAAGTAGTAAGATTCATCCGATATTGTTTCCTTTCCCCTGTGTTCGTACATCCTGCACCTGAAAATCAATATAGTCCTGCTTTGTCCAGGAGGAGATGAATATCCTCCTTCTTTCAAGAAGGAGTCGCCTGCATGCGCCAGATAGAGGGGAAACTCTCTCCTTCTCACTGACTCGAATCACGATATCACTGTTCACCCTGGTATCACAGAGTAAGAGATATTCTTCCTCTTCTCCCTTTCCCAAAAAGCTGCCCATAATAGAGCGCGCCGATGGAGAACAGAAAGGACTCCACTAAGACCCGTCTCCCGTGCAGAAGCTTCTTCATAAACTCGGGAAACAACTCCGTATTCTCGAATCCTTTTTCCTGCAAGGAAAATGCACTATACACCTTCCTTCTCAATACGGTCAATCATCCCGGAAAGCACCTGATCCGTCATCTTTCTTCCTCGGATCCTCCAGAATACCGAAAGAAAGGGCATCCGGCTGCGCCTCGAGACAGAAACGGCATATTTCTTTTGCGCCCTTAGAAACCTGTGCCTCGTAGTAATAGAGAATCTGAGACGAGAATTCCAGCATCCTGACCTGCCGGTTATAAAATCCTTTATCCTGCCTCAGTATATAGTGGTAGGAAGCTTTGCATGACTGATTAGAGTAAGCTCGTAGCGGGAGAGAACTCTCTTTGAGAAGAGCATGGAGGCGATGCAACAGTTCCACATCGACATCCCGTATAGAGAGAACCAGAACATCTTTTTCCTCTTCCTCGGGAATATCCCTTCCCGCAACTCTTCTCTTTCCCCTCAAGGAGCAAGCTTTCCAGAAAAATACCGAGTAACCCCCTGCTTCATAACGCTTTTTCCGAAAAAGTTGCACTTCCTTCTTTTTAAATAAAGACAGGAGCTTATCCACCAGAAAAACATTTCCGTCCAGATTCTTCTTATACGCGTCTTCCCCAATATAAAAAGAGATCCTCTTTCTCTTTTCCCGGCTGAGAAGCGTAGGAAAAACGGTAGGTGTATTCTTCTTTATAAAGAGAAATGTCTGTATACTCATCACTTAACGCGATTCCGATGACTTTCACTAAAAACCTCTTTCCTAATCGTGAAGAACTCTCGATAGACTCAGCTCTTTCTCCTGATACTCTTCCATAAGCGGTAGCAACTCTCTTCCTTTTCCTCAAGGAGCAGCTTTTTCCCATTTTACAAAGCCGAGCATATACATCCTCTCCCTCACACTTTCCCTTCCTCTTCTTTTTAAAACGGCAGTGTACAGGACACGTTCATCCTTTCCCATGGTAAAACGATACTCCATGCTTTCTCCCGGGAAAAAGCAGAAAGAAGCGGTATAAATTCCATGATAACTATGCTGTAACTCTTCCCGATGAAAAGACTCTTCTCCCGGTGTACGGACAGAAAAATACGGCTTCTCTTCCGCTCTTCCATGGTACTCCACCACCGTTTTCTCCAGAATCTCCTCCGGAAGGGACAGAAAACGGGAAAGTTTTTCGTATAGGAAAAAAACAAGATTCTTTTTCCAGAAGGAGCGGCATAATCCCTCCAGAACCTCCGTCTCATCCCGCTGTAAGAGACTCTCTCTGGAAAAAGGAGAAACTCAAGGCAAGAAGGATAGGACGGGAACCTGCTTTATGCGTCTCTCCCCGAACTTCTTCATATAAAAGTTCCGTGAACTCCTTGCTTTCCCGCTTCTGATAAAGAAATATTGCCGCGGCATACGCCGTTAAGAAGGCACGAAGAAGTAGCGTCTCTCTTCCGGAAAACTTTTCATACAGCGTAAAGGCTTCCCTGCGCTTCCCTGAATTTTATCGGTGAAAAGACACTGTGCAAGCAGACGCTCCCGCCATATTCAGAAGCTGCGCGGAATCCACCTTTGCCTTTTTCTTTTCTTCTTTCTTCCCCTTTCTTCAGAATGGCATACATCTCTTTGCTGCCCCTGTCCCACTCTTCCAAAAAGATAGGAAAGCCCTGTCACTTAGCGACGCTTTCCGGAAAGCGAGATGGGCGAGATACAGGGCAAGGTCTTTCTCCTCCCTCTCCATCAACGCCTCCGCAAAGGGAGACAACAGTTCTTTTCTCTATCGTAAGATACGGGTGATTTCATACAACTGAACCGCGTACTCCCACTCTCCCGGTAAAGCAGGGCGGAAAGATAATTCTCCTTCTCTTTTCGATTCATCGCTACAATCGGCAAATCATAAAGGAAATGCAAATCTTTTCCATCGGGAAAAACGCTACTATCTCCTCTTTTATGATAGTCCAAAATCCTGTCCAGGACTTCCATATGAAAGCTTGTCGAAAAAGCTTGCCGTGGAGAAAACCTTTTTCTAAACAGGCGAGTTCCTCCTCCGTCTGTATGCCCTCTCACAATCCGCAGTGCTTCCCTTTAAAAGGAAGAACGGAGAACTCCCCTGAAAATGCTGCAACTTCTCCTCCAACTCTTCCCCATCGAATACCTTCGTTTTTCGATGACTCACTTCCGCATAACGATTTCCGAGTCCATCCTGAAACAGAAGAATCATATCCTTATAAGGCATCGGAATATACGCCACACCCTCCTTAAGGCTGTACAGCTCGCCCTTCAGTGCCGGATGTGAAAGCACAATCTTCTCTATTTCTCTGTCTTCCACAACAAATTTATAGGTTCCCAGGAGAGCGGGCAGCCCGCCATTTTCTCGTCCACCATATCCGCTAAAAATCAGCTTCTTATAAATGTAGGCGAGTTCCTCATTCATCTTCCCTTTTAAAAAGGATTCCACCGCATAATCTTTGCATCTGCTTTTGCGAAATGATTTGGTAAATCTCGTATTTTCCTCAAAAATTATGCAGGATATTGTAATATAAGCTCGGGGCAATGCCTCCTCTACACGATACATAGGAAAAATAAAGATATACCTGCTCTCGGCAGCTCTTCCTTATATCCCTTCGGCATGGAGTATAAGAGATTTTCGACAGATTGGTCAGTTTAACATTTTCCTCGACGCCTTTCTTGTATAGAGCAAACGCCTCTTCCGACCGTTCTCCTCTCCGAATACAAAGGCTAATCTTTTCCTCCGTACTGCAATCGGTACGAAAAATCCAAAGGAGAGACCTCTTTCCGCGGTTCTGCAAAGCGATAGCTTTTTCGATGGAGCGCGTTTTTCGGGCGATGCGAAAATAGGCAAGAAACTCTTCCAATGCCAACGTACGATTCCCCGCAAGTCTTGAAAAAGCTCATATACCTTCATCGCTTTCGCCGTCTGCATAAGCGGTGCGGATAGAAAATCACGATAATCAAAGAGACGTACCGCCGCTTTCTTTATCTTCTTCCGAAAGTCTCTGCAAGTCCCGAACATGATGTAAGGAACTTAACTCTTCGCGGAATCCGCCTTTCCACGACAAAAATGATAGGAATCTGCTTCTCCCTCCAAGGTAGACAGTTACACACCGGAGAGCGACCTCACTGTCCAGTCCCATTGCATTTACCGTGAACTGTACCCTGGTGCGCACACCGCCAAAGGTATTTTTCTGCAAAACAATATACGGGTCTTCACAATACACAGCCCCCTGCATCGGTATGCCGTTTAAAGATTGTACAAAGATCTCGAAACTTTATTTTTCCAGTGCGGAAACGGTTCCTTCGATCTGTTCTTTTCGAAAAATGGGTAGAGGGTTTCTCCTGATCCACGATTCTCTCAGCCAGTCTGTTTATTTTCTCTCATAATCGCACCCCATAGGGCTCTATTCTAGCACAGGAAGGCCTTTCTAAAAAGGCGAAAATTTCCATCGTAAACAGTTTCGCGCTTCCCTTGCTTTATTCCTACAAAACTCTGCTACACTATAGTATTAATGAACGCATAAAAATGAAGGACAAACCATGACCACAGAAGCTTTTAACGCAATACAAATTAATGATTCTATACCTGTTTGCTCTGTAAATTACCCTCTGACCAATAGCCAGCTCAGCGGATTCTTTCTGGATAATGAATACACCACCTATTTTACTTTACAGGAATGTATCTCCGACCTTGTAGAAGCTACCCTGATTTCTGTCACCAGAGTCAGCAGTACGACCCGCTATGAAATCACGGAAGAAGGAAAGCAGACTCTTCATTTCTTCGAAGACGAGATTCCCTCCATCGCCAAGGAGGATATGGAACAATTTCTACACAAAAATAAGTTTCGTTTGCAAAACGAAGCCGCCGTATACAGCGATTACACAAAGGAAGAAAACGGCGACTATCTGGTGCAGGCGGAACTGTGATGATCTCCTCTGTCGACTTCATCTCTCGTTCCGGACGAAGAAAAGTGCCAAAAACGCTGTAAAAATGGAAAGAGAAGAGTGGGAAAATCTATTCCTATCTTCTCTCTACACTTCTTGATGACAATTAAAAATTTTTACACATTACAGAAGGGAGCCTTCTGTTTTTCTTTTTAGAAATTTCTCTACACTGACAAGCTTTACTAACCAGGCAGAAAAGCTCCGTGGGCAATACGAAGGTCCTCCAGGGGCGGATACGTCGGTGCAATACGGATATTGCTGTCCTCCGGATCCTTATGATAAGTGAAATGTTGTTCGGCCGGAGCAGCTTTTACTCCCGCCTTCTTTGCACTTCTCTACCACCCGTTTCGCACAGCCCGGAAGCGTCTCAAAACTGATAAAAATAGCCTCCTTTCGGCTTCGTCCACTCTCCGACACCGAGACCCGAAAGGTTCTTGTCGAATACCGACTCTACCATCTCAAACTTAGGGCGGATAATGTTGGCGTGTTTCATCATGTGCTTCACCATTCCGTGAATATCCTCAAAGAAGCGCACATGACGAAGCTGATTCACCTTTTATCGTGTCCGATGGTCTGGTACTGCATCTGTTTCTGATATCTTCCATGTTGTTTAAACTGGTCGCCATGGAAGCAATCCCTCGAGCCCGGGAAAGAAATCTTCGATGTCGAGGCAAATTTATAAACCAAGTCCGGATTGCCTGCCCTCTTACATTCCGCCAGAATCTCAATCAGATAGTCCTGATCATGATCATAGAGGTGATGCATCCCATAGGCATTATCCCAGTAGATTCGAAAAATCTTTCGCCTTCGGCTTTTAACCTCGCAAAGCGACGAACCGTTTCATCCGAGTAACTGTATCCCTGCGGATTACTGTACTTCGGCACACACCAGATTCCCTTGATATCTCATCCGAAGAAACCAGTTCTTCCACCATATCCATGTCGGGACCGTTCTCCGTCATCGGTACATTGATCATCTCTATCCCGAAATACCCGTGATGGCAAAATGTCTGTCATACCCCGGTACCGGGCAGAGCCACTTAATCTTATCCAGCTTGCACCAGGGCGTATTGCCCATCACACCGTGGGTATACGAACGGAAATCGAATCATACATGACATTCAAAGAAGAGTTTCCGAAGATAATGATGTTGTCCGGATTATTTTCCATCATATCGAAAGCTAGTTCCTTCGCTTCCGGTAATTCCTCCCAGAACACCGTACTCGAACGTCAAAAACCGTCGACAGAGCACATATCCGCCTCGCTGCTCAGTGCATCCATCATCCCGTTACTCAAACCCAGCTGATCCAAACTGGGCTTTCCTCTACTCATATCCAGATTCAAGTCCATATTCTGGTACTCTCTGTACTTCTGCTTTAAATCCTTTCGAAGTTCTTCCAATTCCTCAAGAGATAAATCCTGATACTGTTCCATTCTGCCTCCTCTTGTTCAGACAAACTGATTCTATACTCTACTGACGACCTATAAAGCTTACTGCTTCCCCGCAGAAAGTAAGCATTGTTCTCCAATTCTTTGACCCTGATTCTCTAAAATCCACTTCTCTTTCCGCTACACTGTCCTCCGGATATCGGCTGCTATACTGGGTAAATGCCTCGTATGCCTTCTTCCACTCCCCTGCCTTTTCAAGATATACCGCTTCGTTGTACTCCAGCTCTCTATCATTCGTTAAGCCTTTCGCCTTCGCCTCATCCAGATATTTTCTTGCAGAAGAAAGATCTTCCTTGTTCAATGCTTCTCCGGCAGACTGTACACATTCCTTTGCTTTAATCAAATCCGTGAGTTTTTCATACTTCTTCCCAGTAAGCGTCTCCATTTTTAAATCTTCCGCTGCATCACCGAGCTTTCCAAGATGAATCTCCGCTCCACCTGTACAGAAGAATATCGAACTGCACCGTTCCGACCTTCCCCTTACTTTTATCCAGAGCGAGGTTAAAGTTCTCCAATGCCTTCTTCGCATCCCCCTTTTCTAAAGCGGTGATTCCCTCTTTCCGATATTCTTTACCACATTTTTACAGGCGGTCAAGCTGCACAGTATCATAAGAAACAGTAAAAATTATCCTTCTTTTACACTGCATTTTTCTCCCTCATCCCACGACTTTCCTGTCGTCCCAAATCCTCCGCGATCCGCATGAGTTTAGATGCTCCACTTCACGAAAATGAATCTCCGCCTGGTGTTTTGCAATCCGAAACTGTCCAATCCGATCATTGATATGCATCTCTGTATCCCGCATGGCCAGAATCGGCATATGAATGATATCATTATCCCCGCAAAAGACTCATCCACCACGCCCATGGCGTTGGTCTGTATGACACCAAAATTCTAAAGGCGGAACTGCGCGGTAAAATCCACATTTCGTATCCCTTCGGGAGCTCCACCGAAATGCCCATGCTGATTAAGCGAAACTCTCCCGCCTTCATTTTCACTTCTTCAGCAACTCTTAAATCAATCCAGTCACTCTTTCCGTCGATATAGCGTAATTTTTTCCAACTCTTTCACATGATACTTAATCTTTATCTTCTCTTCCATTTCCACCATCCCTTGATCCATGCATTTCTCTGTCTGCCTATTTCTTCCCTATACCTCTTTGTCCGGCAGGCTCTCTTCCATTTGGAAAATAGTTTTCTCGGCTTTCCTCGCTTTCCTCAAACAGTTCCGCTGTAGCCTCTTCTTCGCGTTCCGTAAGCGGCTCCGCTGTAGTCTCTTCTTCGCGTTCCGTAAGCGGCTCCGCTGTAGTCTCTTCTTCGCGTTCGTCCTCCGCCTCCCATGAAGTCTCTTCCGGCTCATCCAAATAGGCGAGAATAAGGCTTTCACTATCTTCCTCGGAATCAAACCTGCCTACTGTTCCGGGTCTTCTGCGTTCGCTTCCTCCGTTCCTTCTTCCTCTATATCCTCTTCCACGGTTTCTTCCCTATTTTCCGCTGTTTCTATTTCCTCTCCATCTTCCGGGTCCTCTTCCATATCCAGTCCGAAGCTATCCTTCAACTCCTCCGTTACTTCCTCCTTCAGAAGCTTCTCCATATCCTCCGGAAGACCCGGTAATTCTTTTTAAGGAATCCACACCGAAACGATTTAAAAATTCTTCCGTCGTGGCAAAGAGCATCGGTCTCCCCTGGCGCATCCAGTCTCCCTACTTCCTCGATAAGCTCCATACTCCATAAGGCGATTCACCGCATGATCCGACTTAACACCGCGAATCCGCTCTATTTCCACCTTCGTAATCGGTTGGCAGTAGGCTATGATGGACAAGGTCTCCAGCGCCACATCGGAAAGCACCGGCTTTCGTGGACTCTCTCACTACACGAATCAGGCCTTCACAGGTCTTCGGGTGACTGACCATCTGGTAACGGTCCTCCAGTTTCTTAATCAGAAGTCCCTCCCTGCCTTTCTTCGTAACGTGCCCTTAGACGTTCCACTGCAAGAATCGCTCCTTCTTTCCCATATTGAGACAAATGGCTATCTCTTCCACGGAAACGGAACGTCCCAGAGAAAAAGAGCAGTGCTTCCACCTGGTTTTCTTTCTTCCTTTGCCGCATCCGATCCTCTTCTTCGATTTCCTCCCCCAAATTCCCGGCAACAGAAATCTGTCCAAACTCTTCCAAAAAGTTCCTCCTACTATTGCATCTTCGCCCAATCAACACAGCTAAGACATCCTTTTATGTCTCTTTCTCTCTAATCAAACTCTTCGATGTCCTCCATCTTCAAGTCCTCCAGGCTCTCCTCCAAAGCATCTTCCCTAACTTCAATATCCAAATCGGAGAAAGCCCTTTCCTGGGTTAGCTGATTTTTCCCCATCTTCATCAATTCCAATATGGCCAGAAACTGACTACTTTTTCCGTTTTTCCCTTTGCATGATGGAGCATTTGCGAAGGAAAAATCTGCCGTGGGCTCTGGCATAAGCCAGCACATCTTTTGATTTTTCCCTGTAAACTGATTTTCTCCCTCTTAATCTTTCCGAAATTAGAACGGAGCGTATCTTTTTCGATCTTCTTTCCGTGAAGAATATCCCGCATCGTTTCCCTCAGCCGCAAGAGATCAATCCCTTCAACAAGGCGGAAACATCAAGAGGAGCGGTATCGTTCCACTTCCTCCGAATACTCGGCTCTTTCCGCCTACTTTGCGGTGCCGTCTCTTCTTCTTCTCCAGAAGTTTTCCCATCATCTTATATCTTTTATATTCCAAGAGGCGTTGCACGAGCTCATCGGACATCTCCTCCTCTTCCTCTTCCTCATTCTTCCGGAAGAAGCATCTTTGCCTTTGATTTCAGAAGGGTTACCGCCATAATCAGAAAAATCCGAAACGATTTCGAGATCCTCTTCCATTTGATTCACATACGCAAAAGGTACTGCTCGGTAATCTGCACGATAGAATGTCATAGATATCAATTTTATTTTTCAATAAGATGCAGGAGAAGGTCAAGCAGTCCTTCAAAAGCATCCAATTTATAGAAATCAGCTTTTTCTTTCTCTTCAAACATCGGCGTCTCCTCTTACACCGCGTAATCTGTTCCTCTGATTCTTGTCTACGAATAACGCCAAAAGAGAGAACCCCTGTAATTTTACTATTCTCCGGACACAAAGTCAAAGCAAGATAGTCCCGGAAAATCGCGAATCGGATGTTCACGGTATGTGTCCCTAAGCCGCGACTGATAAAAATAATGTGTTTTCCCTTTCGATGAAGCCCCCTTGCATTGCGCACAAAAACAGAAACTGGGAGTCTGAGGAGGCGAAAAGAGAATCCCCACTGCCCCTCCCGTGATGCCCTGAAAGAACGAGGGTCCACCGGACAGGCCAGCGCTTCCTCTTTGTAGAAAGGACTGTGACATAAAGCAATGGTAAAAGTTTCTTTTTCACAATAGCCCTTCCTATTTTCTAGAGCGGAAATGGCGCTATTCCAAACCGCCCTTGTCTTCTCATCCAAGGCTTTCTAAGAAAGCACTTGATACTAGCTTAAATCGAGCGGCAGCCAATAAGGCAGATTCCTCCCCGCTTTTCCGCTTCTTCCTCGCCCATACCGCTCTCCCGTCTAGCTGCACGGTTTTCGAAAGAGCCTTCTCGAAGAGCGTCTTTCTTCCGCAGCATTCTTTTTTCGAAAAGAGTTTTTCTTCATGATTTCCAAAGGAAAAGTAAACCCGGTATTTCCGCGTCAGTTCCTCCAGCAGAGCGATTCCTTTCTCTACTCTATCCCTCTCGTCCGTGGGCTCCCCGGAACGGCTGACGGGAAGATCTCCGCCAATCAGGACAAAGTCCGGATGACAACGGTCGATTTCTTCCAAGAGCCTTTTGTTCCCAGCATCCAAATTCCTTTTTCGTGTGAAGTCGGAAAGGAAGACAAAGCGACAGGGGCTTTTTATTTTCTTAGAAAAATTCTATAGTACTCACAGTAAGTTGATTTCTTTCCCATTTCGAATAGATAGAGAGGAGTATCATGCATCCCAATATAGTTAATGACTATTAACGTTCTTCCTCCTTTCTAAAAATTTAAGACTCTCGTGCTATGCTGAATGACGAAATAGAAAGCAAATCATTTCCTCGACACAGAGAGAGATACCATGATTAGCTACGCCCCATTTTGGCACTGATGAAAAAGAAAAGATGAGTCAATATCGCCTTTATTCGTGAAAGGAAACTCTCTGCAGGTTTACTGAATCGTCTCGAAACAATCAGCCTGTCTCAACGGAAAGCATCAAGCAAATCTGCTTACTTTTCTCCCTGCAATGTTCGACATTATGGAGTTTCTCGTGTAAGAGCGTTTAAGGCAAACTTAGGACAAGGAGGTTCTATCCGTGGATACACAGCAATACGGTAGAGACAAAGGTCTGAGTAGAGCTTACTCTATCGGACCTTTTTCTTTCTCCTATACTTCCGAAAGAATCTTCATAAATTCTTTTCCGGTAATCGTTTCCTTCTCAATCAGAATTTCGCAATTTCATCCAGCGCAAAACGGTTTTCCGAAAGAATCCGCTTCGACTCTTCATAACATTCTTTTAAGATGCGGAAACCTCGCTATCCACCTCCGTTGCGGTATCATCTCCGCACTCCAGAACCGCTCTTCCTCCGAGATACATATTCTCCTGTCTGGCCAGTCCCATAAGACCGAACTGATCGGACATCCCGTACTGGGTAACCATCGCTCTGGCAATCTTCGTTTGCTTTCTAATATCGTTGCTGGCACCGGTCGTAACCGTCTCAAAAACCAAATCTTCGCAGCTCTGCCCGCTAAAAACTCCACTATCATGGCATGCAGTTCCGCCTCGGTATTCAGGTATTTCTCTCTTCGGGAACCCGCATCACATAACCGAGCGCTCCCCATCGTACGGGGTACAATCGTAATCTTCTGTACCGGTTCGGAATGCTTCTGAATCAGCAGTAACCAATGCATGCCCTACCTCATGATAGGGACACGATTCTTTCTCTTCTTTCGAAAGAATCCGGTCTTTCTTCTCTTTCCGACAAGTACGACTTCCACCGCTTCAAAAAGATCCTTCTGACTGACCTTCTCCCTGCCGTTCTTTACCGCGGTAATCGCAGACTCGTTCATCATATTCGCAAGATCCGCTCCCTACAGCGCCGCTCGTTGCGAGTGCAATCTCATCAAAGTCTACCGTCTCGTCCAGCTAATGCCTTTTCGCATGCACTCTTAAGATATTCACCCTACGCTTTAAATCCGGCTTCTCAACGATGACCCGACTGGTCACATCTACCCGGACGAAGAAGCGCCGGATCCAGAATTTCCGGTCTGTTGGTCGCCCCATGACCATGATGCCCTTTGCCGCATCAAAACCGTCCATTTCTGAAAGGAGCTGTGTTCAGGGTCTGTTCCGTTCATCATTTCCCCCGTAACGGTTATCTGCTTTTTCCAATCGCATCAATTTCATCGATGAAAATAATACAAGGGCGGACTGGTTTGCCTGTAAACAAATCTCTGACGGCTGGCACCGACGCCGACAAACATCTCCACAAAAATCGGAGCCCGAGAGAGATAAAACGGTACTGCGCTTCTCCGGCAACCGCCCTTTGCCAGAGGGTTTTTCCCGTTCCCAGCGGGCCGACAAGCAGTGCTCCTTTCGGGAGCTTTCGCACCTATCTCCGTGTACTTCGTAGGATTGTGCAGAAAGTCACGATTTCAACCAGACTTTCTTTCGCTTCGTCTTCTCCGGCTACATCTTTGAAGGTAATTCCCGTCTCCCTTCTGCATGCACATCTTTGCGTTGGACTTTCCGACGCCCATTATCCCGCCGCCGGAACCGCCGACTCGCTTTGCCATGCCGTTCATAAACCGCAGAACAGAAGCACAAAAGGAAGCACCACACTGAGAACAATCTGAATGATGAAGCCGGAGTTGTCAGGCCTCTTCGAATCAACTTCCACATTGTGCTGATACAATCTTTCTACGAGTTTTTCCGCATCCGCATTGACAGGGATAACGAAATAGGCGCTTACCTCTTTCGGTTCCTTCCCGTCGACTTCGGATAGACTACAATCTGCCCGTCTCCCACTCCACCTTCGCAACAAGATTCCGGTCTACCATGGACAGAAAGCTCGTATAACTTAACTCCTGATTCATCCCGCCGCCGGTAAAACGCTGCGCAAGCGTATAAATAAAGAACGTGACTGTAGCCGCTATCACTCAAGATGAGAATCGTTTGCCCCATATTGGAAAAAGCCGCCATTGTCTCCATCCTTAAAATCTTTATTATCCATTCTCTCCTTCAGTGTATAATACGCCTTTCATTATATGAAGGGCCGGAATCAGCAGTTGAAAATCCGGGTAGAGAGAAGCAAAAGTTCAGGGCAAACAGCGGTCGCTCTACAGGCGTTCCGGACTTCCTCTCCATCTCCGTGCGGGAAAGGAGAGATACGCCCTCTGTCTTTCTTTTCGGGAAAAATGTCTTTCGTACGCGCTCCTTTTTCAGGACCTCTCGACAGCCCGTTCTATCCGCTCTGCGGCCTGCTTTCATGCAGGGAAAAACGAAGGAGCATCGCGGCGGACAAAATAGTGGCAAGCGGATTGGCAAGATTCTTCCTGCACTGTCCGGAGCGGAACCGCCGCTCGGTTCGTATCAAACCGAAATCATTCTCTCCCAAAGAAGCGGAAGCAGCATGCCGAGACCCCTGAAATTCCGCCATCTCGTCTGAAAGTATATCTCCGAACATATTCTCGGTCGCAATCACAGAAAACTTTCCGGGATTCCTCAAGTTGCATCGCCATAGAATCCACCAGAACGTGCGATAAAGAAACGCCCTCTTCTTTTTCCCCTTCTTCCGTAAAGATTTTTCGCCATAAACGGGAACTTTCCGGGACATTTGCCTTATCTACCGAGGTCAGCCTCCCTCTTGCTCTTTGCGAGGAAAAAGGTCAATCTTTGCGATGCGGCGAATCTCATGCGCACGGTGATCAGCTCATCTCTTGCCACTTCCTCGCCTTCCTCTATCCGAAGAGATTTTTCTCCAAAATACAGTCCTCCGGTTAATTCCCGAATCATGAGGACATCGAAGCCGTCCTTTAGAATCTCTTCCTCATGGGAGACGGAAGCAAGTTCCGGATACAACTTTGCCGGACGAAGATTGAAAACAAGCCAAGTTCCTTCCGAAGACGAAGCAGTCCTGCTTCAGGCCGTTTTTCTACAGGAAGACGATACCAGGGAGAAACGCCGACCTGTCCGCCTATACTGCCCATTAGGACAGCCCTGCTTTCCTACAACTTCGAATCGTCTCCTCCGGGAGAGGTTCCCCCGTTTCATCGATGGCCACCCCGCCAAAAAGTGCCTCATGAAATGAATCGTGAAGCCCTCCAGCTCGAAACCCTCTCCACACTTTTACCGCTTCCCGTACAATCTCCGGTCCGATTCCATCCCCGGAAAGTACCGTTATCCTGTATTGCATCCTTTACTGCTCCTTTCTCCGTTTATAAACATCCTGCGCCTGTCTCTAGCTCTTTTCCTCTTTCCACTTCGTTTATTTTTACAGAGTTTTATCGTATGCTTTTTGCTATACTAGCCATGCATTTAGAGGAGGACGAAAATGGATTTCAAACTGCATTCAGATTATGCCCCACGGATCAACTGCAGGCAATAGCAAAGTTGGTAGAAGGCCTAAGAGAAGGAAACCAGTTTGAAACCCTTCTTGGCGTTACCGGCTCCGGAAAAACCTTTACCATGGCAAATGTAATCGAGAAAATACAGAAACTGACTCTCATCATCTCCCATACAAGACCCTTGCTGCACAGTTATACTCGGAGATGAAAGAATTTTTTCCCGGAAAAATGCGGTGGAATACTTTGTGTCTTACTATGACTACTACCAGCCGGAGGCATACGTTCCGAGCACCGATACCTATATCGAGAAGGATTCCGATATCAATGATGAAATCGATAAACTGCGAAGTTCCGCGATGGCTGCTCTTTCCGAGCGAAAAGATGTCATCGTAGTGGCTTCCGTATCCTGTATCTACGGCTTAGGTGCACCGACGGAATACCTCAATATGGCTATTTCTCTTCGTCCCGGGCAGACCCGCGATCGATGCGCTCCTTCGCAATCTCATCGAAATTCAGTACAGTCGAAACGATATGGACTTTTCGACGGGCTGTTTTCGTGTCAAAGAGACATGGTAGATATCTTCCCGCTTCCGAAGGAGAGCAGGCTGTGCGTGTCATCTTCTTCGGGGATGAAATCGAGGAAATTCAGCTGATTGATGTCCTTAGCGGAAAAAGCGACCAAGAAGCTGGAGCACTGCATGATCTTCCCGGCAAGCCCTTATGTCATTCCCATGGATAAGCTGCGTCTCGCCTGCAGAATATTCTTGCCGAACTCGATGAGCGCGTGCAGTACTTTAAAGAAGAAGAAAAATATCTTGAAGCCCAGAGATTGCGGAAAGAACGAACTTTGATGTAGAGATGATTCGGGAGACGGGGTCTGTTCCGGTATCGAGAACTATACGAGGCATCTGAATTTTGCAAAACCCGGAGAACCTCCTTATACCCTGATTGACTATTTTTCCCGAAGATTTCCTGATTATCGTAGATGAGAGTCACATCAGCCTTCCGCAGATTCGGGGAATGTATAACGGAAACCTCTCGAGAAAAACAGTCTTGTCGATTACGGCTTCCGTCTTCCTTCCGCTCTGGACAACCGTCCTTTAAACTTTTCGGAATTCGAATCAAAATCAACCAGATGCTCTTTGTCTCCGCCACGCCCGGCGAATACGAAAAAGAGCACGAACTTCTCCGCGCAGAGCAGATCATCCGACCCTACCGGCCTCTTGGACCCGGAAATTGAAGTACGTCCCACAAAGGGACAAATTGATGACCTGCTCTCGGAAATTCATAAAGAAACAGAGAAAAAGCACAAGATTCTGGTCACAACCCTGACCAAGAAGATGGCGGAGGATCTGACCAAATATCTGAAAGAAAAATCAGGTGCGTGTAAAATACCTGCACTCCGATATCGATACCCTGGAACGTGCCGCTATCATTCGAGATATGCGTCTAGACAAGTTCGATGTCCTGGTCGGGATCAACCTTTTAAGAGAGGGACTCGATATCCCGGAAATCACTCTTGTTGCGATTCTGGATGCGGACAAAGAGGGCTTTCTTCGTTCAGAAACCTCCCTGATTCAGACCGTCGGACGCGCCGCGAGAAACGCGGAAGGGCACGTCATCATGTATGCCGATACCATGACCGATTCCATGGAACGCACGATTTCAGAAACCGATCGAAGACGTAAACTGCAAATGGAATATAACAAAGAACACGGCATCACACCGACCACCATCAAAAAAGCGGTACGTGATCTCATCGCCATTTCTAAAGCGCTGGATGACAGTGAAAAAGGAGTCGAGAAAGACATCGAATCCATGTCGTTTAAAGAAATCGAGAAGCTCATTCGGGAACTCAGCAAAAAGATGCGCGCTATGCTGCTGAACTGAACTTTGAAGATGCGGCAAAGTGCAGAGATAAAATTGCGGAACTTCGCGAAGCTATGAATAAATCCTAATGGAGGGGCTCCGCGAAGCAGAGTCAACTCCGGCTTCGGAGCCTCGGAAGGAATGCATAAATCCTAATTGCGGTCAGATATGGCGAGGCTTGTCTTCTCCAAGATCTGACTGCATTTTTCAAAATGTCTTCTGTAATACTCCGTATACATGATGTCCACAAGGAAAAAGCTGGCTGATTTCCGCGGAAGTTGAACCTTTTTGCAGAGAACCGACATTTGCTCCGCAGAGCAAGAGAATATCGGTAAATTCGGTGAGCGCCGACTTCTGGAATCGTGTGACCGAAATGACCGTTGCTCCGCTGTCCTTCGCGAGCTTCGCAATCTCCACAATGTCCCGTGTGGCTCCGGAATACGAGAAAATCACGGCTACATCTTCCTTCTCCATGGTCGCAGCACTCATCAACTGTTGGCTAACCATCTCCGAGCAATACACCTTCGGCTCAATCCGATGGAACTTGTTCATCGCTTTCATGGCAGTAAGCATCGATGCGCCTACTCCAAAAAAATAAAAATACGCCGTGCTTTCGACAGGGCATCCATGGCAAGACTCACCTGAAAGCTCTGAGGAGGAATAACTCTCCTGGATGGACGAAATCGTCTCATTCAGCACTTTATCCGCAAGATCTTTGAGATTGTCCTCTAAACTTACCGCTTCACGACTCTCCTCCGCCTCCTTATCCGATCCTCGCATGGGAGGGAAAGCGTCATCTTAAAATCCTGATATCCCTTCAGATTCATCGTTTTACAGAAACGAAAAACAGAGGTATCTCCAACCCGACAAGTCTCCGCCAAATCGGAAATCGACATAAACAACACTTCGTTCGGGTTTTTGTAAAAATAAAGTCGGCTACTCTCTTCTCTGCCTTTAGTGAATTGATTGTAGGAAGAACGAATCCTGGTCAAAAAGTCTTCTTGCATAATACACCTTCTGTTTTCAATTTTTAGAAAAGAATTTTTTTCTTTTTCATTATAGCAAAAAGAAAAATATTTTTGAATATCGAAATTTACAAATCCTAAAATGTTCTTCAAGATTGTGAAATAAGAATTAAGAAATAATATTTATGCTTAATATATCATCTAATCTCGTCGATAATATATTGCGTATTTAATAATTTAAGTACTACTACTTTTTGTTTGGAGAAGAAGAAGTTTTTGTACATTTTAATCAGAATAAACAGGAATCCTGCGCTTTGTGCAGGATTCCTTAGTAAACTAATTGGGTCTGCTTTTTCTAAAAAGCGGGTTTTTGTGATTCTTATTTTTCTTAAAAAGACAATCAATCTATTCTTTTCCTCCATCAAAAGCTGAGATGGATCATCGCTCCGCAAAGCGGCAAAAAGCAAAAATACTAAGTTTTTGACATAAATCTTAACGGTTACAGTAACTCGCTTAATTTTTTTCTTATCATAAGACTTAATTATTATCACATTTGTTTTACATTTTATTTATTTCGCTTCTTTTCGCTTGCTTTACGCACAATACTTGAATTACGATGCAAAAAGGAGAAGAAGCATGAAGCAAATCAACATACAGAAGATGGCAGGAAGCCACAAAGAAAAAAACAAACCCCTTTTGAAGAAGAAAAAACCTAGTTTATCCGCAGAAAGAAAAAGCGGGACGGAGGCTCCTTCCGGGAATCCTACTTTTCCCTTGGGCTCTTCACCCTGCTTTCCGGCACAGAGGTTTTGGCCAGAAGCTGGATAAAAGACCCGGGGAAAAATGCCTGGTGGTATGATACGGGTAATGGAAATTACCATCGTTCCTCTTGGCAATGGATAGACGACGACCGGGACGGTTATGCCGAGTGCTACCGTTTTGATAATCAGGATGGATGCTGGAAAACACCGTAACACCAGACGGTTACACGGTTAACCAGAATGGCGCATGGACTGTAAACGGAGTCGTACAAACCAGAAGAATGGCGAAAAACACTGCTGCGTCTTCCTCCGCCTATCCGAAAGACGCTTATGAAAACGAAGTCTTAAACCGCATCAATCAGTATCGTGCCGGCAGAGGGCTCCGTCCTTGCAGAGAAAATGAAGTTCTTGATAATTTTGCCGAAAAGAGAGCAAGAGAATGTGCGATACTCTTCTCGCACACCAGACCGCAGTGGGCGGAACCATCCTCTCCGAATCGCAGGTTTGCGGAGAAATCCTGGCTTGCAATCTGCGTACACCTGAGTCCGCAGTCTCCGCCTGGAGAAAGAGTCCGAAGCATAATAGAGTGATGCTCCGGCAGGACTTTGTCAGTTTCGGAACAGGACACTACACTGACCCGAGCGGAAACGAATACAGTGTTGTTCTTTTCAGCTTTAGTTATAGAAGCTGTAGCCCAAGCAATGTAAACTATTTTTCAGGATGAAGATAAGAGGCATCGTACCCGTTCCGTACGATGCCTCTTTTTGTATTTTATCTTCTTGTATCTTTTTCTTCTTGTGTCTTTTCCTTATTATATTCTATCCTTCTTGATTTCCGAGCCGTTCACCACCCTCATTAACTTGTAATTCAATCTCTTCTTTTCTCCTCCAGCCGTAGCGTTCTCCCCGAAAGCATCTCTGCCACCGCTCTTCACTTCCTCTTTACTTAGGATGCGATAAACTCCGGCGCCGAAAGAATCCTCACTGTCTTTGTCTTTATAGTCCATCGGATAGAAATTCTGATCCACTATGAGCGTTTCTCCATCCGTGGAAAGCTGTCCGTTTATATCATAACGACTGACAGAAGGACTCAGTACAAACTTACATTTTCCCGTTGTACAATCAATCAGATATACCTTCCGCTCCGTATCATTATTCCGAATGAGGAGGAGCAGATTTTTCTTTTCATTATAAAATTTCTATCGTCAAACGAAACCGGTGTTTCCGCACAAACTTCATCAAGGGCGGTAATTTCCGTTCCGTTCACACTACTGTAGCGGAAGAGGGAATTGTTCAATATGCCTTTCAGGAGGATTTCCCTCCCTCGTGAGAAAGCCATACTCCCTCTCCCCTGCACATCTGCCAGTTTCTTCTTACTTTCCAGATCATGGAGTTCACAATCCCCGTATAGCGATTTACGCAAGAATCTTCTCGTCGGAAGAGAGCAAAATACTCTCGCACTGTCCTTTATAGCGGATAAACGGCTTTCTCCGACAAGTCTTCCGGTATTGTAAACCTTTACCCTTCTTTTCTCGTCCTGTAGATAGATAGATTTCCCGTCCTCTGAAAAACGAAGATTCGAGAGACGGACTGCAAAATCCAGTTCCTGCTTTTTCTTCCTTCTCCGAGTCATATGAAGGAGGAAGGAAGGCCGCTCTCTGCCTTCTGCCACACGGATGCAGTATCTTCCGTCATTTGAAATAATGTGATTCTTTGTGCTCTTCATCAGACCGAAGCGGAAATTCTGATCCACATCCATCTTTTTAACGGTCTTTCCTGATCGGATGTACGAAGAAAAATTGCTTTCCGTCAAAGCACCATCTTGGAACCGTCGTCCGAACTCGTAATAACGCGGACATCCAAGGGTGTTTTCAACACGGACTGCATATCGAGAATTTTAATCGTCTGTCCGTCATGGGAATTGGCCAGAAGCTTCGTTCCATCTTTCAGAAAATAAAACTCGGAAGGGATTGTTCCTCCAATCCAGTTTTTCTTCTACAAGCTTCTTATCTTTCCAGACAGAGTACTTTCCGCTCTCCCGAAGCCGACAAGCGTATTCTGCTCCGCATTGTAGGAAAAATATTTCATGCCAGTTCCGAAAAATAAATCATCCGTGATTTCCCCTGCTCTCCGTCAATCAAAAACCTTTTGAATAGGACTGCAAGGCAATCTTCTTTCCATCCGTACTCTGCTGAAATGGAAGCCGCGTTTTTCGTTCATATTGATATCCTTATCAACAGAAAATACGATACTTCCATCCTCCAGAGACCTCTTCTTTATTCCGTAATCCGTTACAAGAAGAATTCCTTTCTGGTCTGCCGAATACACGGCTGCCCGATAGGAGATGGGATATTCTTTCTGGTCCACACTTTCCGTTTCTTCCGCAATACTTTCTATACTCGCTATCCTTGCTTCTTCCTGCAGTTTGTTTTCCGAATCCGATCGAGTAGAACCCAGCACTTCCGTACCGTCTTTCTTAAAATCGGCACATTTACCGTATCCGCGATTTTAAAAGCTGCTCTTCAGCTTCCCACTGCCGTGTCATAAACATAGAAATCGGCTGTGGTACTGTGAACGTAGATAGAACAGCATGGAGCCGTCATCGAAAAAGCGCAGGAGCATGGGAGCCCGGAACAGAGAGCTGCCTTTCTCCTCTCCACTATGCACATCATAGAATGCAACGGTTATCAAAAGACGCCGTAGCCAGTATGGCATCATCGGAGAGAACGACAGGAGTTTGACCTGTTGACCTGCCCCTTAAAAATCCGTACCACTTCTCCGTTCTCGACTTTCGCAATGGCCGCTTTGTCATTGTCCAGACCGTAAGCAAAGTATCGCTCATCATGACTGAGTGCCATATACGTCATCTTATTTTTTTGTAGCAATCGAAGTCAGGGAGAAGAACCGCTATGATAGACCGCATCATTCAACAACGCTTCTTCCTCGGCATGCAGTGCCTCATACGAAGATATCTTCTTTAGTAATCGGTTTAACCGCATCCTCTGCAAGCAGCACGGACTGCAAGAAGTCTCCTCCCTTTGCAATATCCCCTGCCGTCTTCAAAAAGAATCTACGCGTTGGACTGTACCGCTTCCTGTCTTGCTTTCTCCGCTTTATGATATGCATTGGTCATGAAGAGTGCAAAAATAAGAAAAACAAAGCCCGTCAAAAAGAAATGCGCAGAATCAGTCGGTTTCTTCTCTCCTTATCCCTCTGCTTTTAAATCGCCAGTTACAGAAAGAATCGCCGCCATAATGCGATACTTCTCTTCCTTCAGAAGCTGGATAGATTCCTTTCTAAGAGCGACAATTTTTCCCTGTCCTCTTTCTCAAGCACCTCATATCCGAGAAAGTCTCTCTCCTTAACCGCCTTCAGGCGGAGGTCAGCGGCAAGACATCTGAAAAATCCGTCTCCTGTGCCTTTGCTCTTCCTCCAGTTCAAAGCCTTTTCCCTCTCTCTTTAACTGTTTTAAAGGAAGAGGAAAGGACTCTTTCGGCTCTCCTTCAATCAAGACCGGAATGATTCGACTATCCCCGTGCAGCCTTCGAAATGTTTCGATTTCCTTCACACACCAGTCGGAGAGTGCTGTCCTCTTCCTGCAAATCACAATCAGAAAGCGGTCTCCTTCAGCGCTTCTTCAATGGAACTGCTTAAATCCCTTGCAGCAAGCTCTTCCCTGATCGCGAAAAACACGATAGCTCGGTTTCTTCCCCTCTTTATAAAACTCCTTTGGCGGTGTGAAACGCTCAATCATGCGGTGTATTTCTTTTTTGCTATCGACTGATCCGTTCCAGATGTCGGTAACTGATAAATGCATCATACTTATAAACCTTCTCAGTTTTTCGCCCATTCCTACCCCTTGTCACGCTATTCCTGTCGCTTCTGCCCACATTTTCCTTTTTGTCATGCATTCCCTGTGCTCTAGATCAAACTTCTTTAAACAGGGCAAAGACAGAAAGTAAATCATACTCCGGATGGCAGAGATCGAATTTCTCCCCTATCACGGTTTCCCATTCGTCAATAAGACAAGGATGGGTCTTTCTGCTCTCATCCTTCTTCTCCCCATAGCGGAAGAACATGGCATAATAGCTGTTACACCACCTCTTATGCTCTAATCGGGAGAGAAAATCCAGTTCCGGATTCTCCTTCGAAAATGGCGAAACCGCTCCCGAAAGGCAGGTTTATCCTTTTTCTCCAACTCTTCCAAGGAACGAAATTCCGCCTCTTTTCGTGATAAAAAGCTCGTATTTCTGCATCCGATCGGTCTCTGAAAAACTGTCGTAAAAATGCCTCTTTCTCACCGCAGCATGGCTTTGCCGAGAGCCGGGAAGACTCTTTTTCGAACATAGGATAGTGTGTTCCAGCCGCTTCCTTTTTCCCATACCGGCAGCTTCCGCCGCCTTATTGTATGCTTCATTAAATGCCTTTGCCCGATTATCCAGACTTGCAAAGAATCAGAACAGGCTCTGTAAGCACGGTAGACAAATCCCTGAAGGTCTCTACCTCCTTCCCTCTTCTTTCAGCACATGGGAAAGAACAACGGCATGAACTGTTTCGAATAACTTCGGCGCCTCTTGAAAAGAAGAACGAATAGCTGTAAAACCTTCAGATTCTCTATGACATCCTCCTGCAAGAGGAAAAATAACGATGGCCGCTCCTCCTGCTCCATGCTCTTTAAATACGCACGAATTTGTTCTCTTTCCGATAAGAGGAATGTTCGGAACAAAGTTCTATAGAATCCATCTCTAAAGCGCGAAATATGCCTTCCTTTCCCTGCACGGGAAAAAGTTCATGCAGTTTCTTTCCCGCGTCCGTATCCACAACGGTGACTCTCGCATTCTTCTGTAAAGGAAAGCGTCGCATCATTTGCCAGCTTTTTCAAAAGAGGAAAGAGAAGGAATTGATACCGAAGACCAGCACATGCGGCGGAAGGATGGTCGCATCCATTTCTCTACCGTCGGTTCTTTTCCCTGAATCGGCTTGTTTCTGTCAAAAATTGGCTTGTTCCTTTCCCTGAATCGGTGAAAGGAAGGCGGGAAAAAGGAGGAAAAAGAGTCTTTCCTGTACCGCTTTTCTCTAAAAGCATTCTTACCGTAAGCTCCTCCTCCTCAAAATACACGGTATCCATCCCTTCCGGTCGGAGATCTTCCATATAGCCGATTACCGTATTAGATTCACAGTGCACGAAAGAAACGATATTCTTTTTCGGTCGAATCCGACCAATAACGGAGGCATAGAGGGAAAAGTTCTGAGATCACTCTCCGTAAAAAGAGATACTTTGCAGAAGAAATATGAAGGGCAAGAAAAAGGTCACGGATTTCATTTTGATCGCACTTTTCGAAATCCAGCTGATAGCTTGCGATCCCCTTTCTCTCCAGCTTATTCTTCCTCTGCTCTTCCAGGAATTGCTTTCGTCACAAAAGAGATACGATAGAGATTCCCGATCCACGAGAAGATTCGTAAGCAATGCTCTTGCAACCGGGCTGTCTCCAAAAAGGATGACGTGCTTCCTGCTGATTCCGTTTAGGAACATATTCTTCAGATGCAGTAAAACATTGGAAATCTGTGTGAATATGAATGCGGAAGTCAAAATCGGTGCCAGCCACTTGGCAAGTTCATAAAAAGATTCCGCCCTGGATTCTCCGCGGAGAGCGGTGCAGCAAAAAGAAAAGAGCTTAACCGTCCCGTATAAAACAGCAGACCATAACTGAACTCGGATCGGAAATCTTCGTATGATAATACCCGTATAGACTTAAAATTGCAAATATAATCGTTAAAAATAAATAAAAATAGAATGATTTTTCTTATAGTAATTTTATTCTCCCGCATAACCCTTCTTCCTCGAAACAAGCAGTACGCTTTAGCACTCTCTCCTAAAGATTCCCTATACACAATTCTTAGGATTCCCTAAGGAAGATTCCATCGCTACGAAAGCGCAGCATAATCCCCAATCTGTTCTCCCAGCTTCGCTTTCTCTATACGGCAGTGTTCCGCCGCCGCACCCAAACACTCTTCTTTTATAACAGCTTGCATTGTCTCCGTAAAACAGCGATGCACAACGGGCATAAATACTGCTCTATCACAATACAATCCGGATTCAGAACATCAATTAGAATCGAAAGCCCCCGTCCAAGATAGAAAGCGGAACGGGAAAGACTTCCCGCGCAAAGACGGAGCCTTCCTCTGCGCATTTTGAAAGACTTTTTCACGCTAAAAATCCTGTATCGCTTTGTCTTCTCCGAAAGACTGCCCTTTTCCAGCCGTTCCCGATGCATCCGATTGCCATTTCTCTGATTCCCGAACCGGAACAAAATCCCTCGAAAGAACCTTCTTTTCCATATCCGTAGGAGCCGCCTCTGAGAGACGAAGATGCCCCCACTTCCCCGCCATTCCCGTACTTCCTCTATACAAAGCACTGTTCAGAATCAGTCCCGCGCCCATCCCCTGTACCGAAAGTAAGAAAGAGCATATTCTTCGTTCCCGCACCTGCACCAAAACGCCACTCACAAAGCGCACAGGCGTTTGCATCATTTTTCCAAAAAAAGAGGGAACGGAAAAGCGTTCTTTGAGAATCTCTGTGATGGGAATTCTATCGTATCCGGGCAGATTGGGAGGAGAAAAGAATCAAGCCCTTTTCTTCGTCTAATGGGCCTCCACAGCTCACGCCAGTAGCCGCAATCGTTACATTCTCTTCCCGGAGAAGTTCTTCCCCTGGCTGCATAAGAGGAAAGCGTTTCATCGGCTTTCTCGTCTTCAAAGGTAGGAAGCATCGACTTTCCGCATGATTTCGATTCCTCCTCCCACCCGCTTTCCGAGAATGACAGCAGACTTGGTTCCGCCAATATCCAATCCGAGATAATGCTGTACCATACTCCGATTTCCTTCCTTTCTTTGAAAAGCGGCTTCGGAATCTGCCCAAAGTCGCTTTCTTTCTTAACGAGTAGAACCTGTACCATACCGGACAGTGTATTCCGGACAAGACCTGCAATACGGGCGAAAAACTCGTTCATTCTGCAACATTATTTTACTGAATATTCTCTTTATTCAAAACGGAAACACCGGTATCCACCACTTCGCCATTCAGCTCTTTTCCGTTTAAACACTCTACCAGGGCATCTCACCCTTCTTTCCCATGACATCCGGGTTCTGCGCCATAGTGCAAAGAAGATAACCGTCCTTAATCAGGCTTCAATGGTATCGGACTTATCAAAGCCTACACCGACAATCTTATTGTCTCCGGAAGCCTTGATGGCGTTTCCGATGCCCACGGTGGAACCTTCATTTCCGCCGAAGATGCCCACTACACCCTTTGTAATGTAATTCTCTGCAATGGTCTGTGCCTTCGCTGCATCCCCGTCACAGTACTGTGTCTCGAGAACTTTAAAATCACTTCCTTCAAAGGCTTCCCGGAAACCGCTCTCCCGATCAACGGTTGACTGCGTTGAAGCATTGGTGCTGATGATTCCGATATCGCCCTTCGTAATTCCCTGTGCTTCTAAAGCCTTCTTCATCTCCTCTCCGGCTGTTTTTCCGCCGGCTTTATTATTGGTTGCAAAGCTTGCTTCCGCTTCTACATTTGCAGGAGAATCGACATAAACAATCTTAATGCCTTTTTCCTTCGCCTCTTTTAAAGAAGAAGAAATCGCATCCGGACCGTTTGCCGCAATCATGATGCCGTCCACACCGCCTGCTACGGCATTGTTTACACACTCAATCTGCTTGGAGTCGTCCTTCGTATCCGGAGACATGAACTTCACATCCACGCCATCCGCTTTCGCTTCCGCCTGTGCACCCTCGTTCAGAGTTACCCAGTGCTGGTCGATGGAATCCATGGTGATTAAAGCAAGCTTTATACGGTTTATTCGCCTTTACCGCGTCACCCGCGCTATCCTTCGCTTCTTCCGTCTTTTCCCTCTGCATTTTCTTCCGCTTTCGTGCTTTCCGTCTTTACGGCTGCCGTTGTTTCCGCCCCTCTTTCTTGTCTGCACTGCAACCGAAAAAGCATCGCAGCGGACAAAAAGTACTGCCGCAAACATCAGTTTCTTTTTCATTGCTTTCTCTCCTCTTTTATGCTTAGGCCTTCTCATTTCCATGCTTTTGCCCGTTTCGAAAAACAAATTCCCGTTACGAACCAGTACATCCATGAGCACTGCCAAAACTACATGATGACACTCGATGACAATCCTTTGAATCCCGACCTGTGCGCCTACCATATTGAGGCCGTTCTCCAAAGTCTGCCAGAGTAATGCGCCCTGAAAGGTTCCGAGTAAGAGTCCCGAACCGCCCAAGGGAGATACACCGCCAATAACACCTGCCGCCACGCCATACATTTCATACATATTTCCGGCTTCCATATTGCCCATCCTCGCCTGTGCGGAAAGAATAAATCCGACCAGAACGGAGCAGAAAGCGGAAATCAGATACGTCTTCTTAATCACGGAAACAATATCCACACCGGACAGTCTGATGCTTCTTTTATTCGATCCGACCGCATAGATGTGTCTGCCCAGTTTCGTCTTTTCCGAGTACAAAAGAAAAAAATCAGAAAAAGAGCAAAGCAATCCAAAAACGTATTGTAAACGCTCAGAATCTTTCCGTAGTAAAACGCATTCTGAAAAAACTCCCCTGCGTTTTTTCCAAGCACCGCTGCAATATTGTCCGTATTCCGGTTTCCATTGATGAGATACGCTATGCCTCTTGCAACGAACATCGTTCCCAGCGTCGCAATAAAACGGCGGCATCTGGAACTTCCCGACCAGTTCTCCGTTCAGATAGCCGATAAAGCAGTCCCAGAGCGAGGCTCACGAGTAGTGCGAAAAGGATGGGAACGCCTTTTTGTCATTAATGTAGCCGTCACCATGGCACTCATTCCCACAACAGAACCGATGGACAAATCAATATTTCCGGTAATCATCACGAAGCTCTGCCCGATCCTGATCAGCAGATACTTCGCCATGGAACGAAGCAGATTTAAGTTATTCTGTAAAGAAAAATACCTTCTCGTTGATACAGCCGAAAACCACATAAATCACCAACAATCCGAAGAAAGCGGTTACCGCCCCTCTCATACCCCTGATTTTCAGTAATTCTTTTCACCTTGTTTTTCATCTTTACTCCCGCAAAGCAGATATTTTTAACTTGGTACTCCAGCTTTCTCTAGCATAAGCCCTTTTCTACATCGTCTAATTTCTTGCTTATACCTTTTCTTCATACCGTGTTGCAAATTTCAAAATGTTTTTCCCTGGTTAGCCTCTTCCCGACTTAATTCTCCTGTAATTCTTCCGTCTGCAGAAAACAAGAACTCGGTCTGACATTCTCAGTACTCTTCCATTTCAGAGGAAATAAACAGCACCCCGACGCCTTTCTTTTTCAATTCTATTCATAATCTGATAGATTTCTACCTTTGCACCGATATCAATTCCTCTGGTCGGTTCATCGAAGAGAATCACTTTTCGGATTTCGAACAAGCCTATTTCCCGAGAACCACTTTCTGCTGATTTCCTCCGGAAAGATTCTTCGCAATCATCTCCTCACTCTCCGCCTTTACATTAAGACTCTGCATCGCCTGTCCGCTCAGTTGTTTTTCCTTCTCCTTCGAAAAGAGCGGAAAACGAACCGATCAAACTATCCAGGTTGGGAAGAGCAATATTTTCACGAATGCTGAGTTCCGTACACAGTCCGTCTTTTTCGCCGGTCTTCCGAATCAATGCCATTCCGTGTTCAATACTATCCTTCGGGCTGCGTATTGAAATCTCTTTCCGTAGAGATACACCTTTCCCGCACTCTTCTCATCAACGCCAAAGAGCGCCTCGTCATCTCCTGTTCTGCCGGCCCTCATGAGTCCCGCAATCCCAAGAATCTCCCCTTCATAGAGAGAAAGAAATATTCCGCACCTTCGGTCCGGCTTCCAGGTTTTCAACACGAAGGATTTCCGCCCTTCTCACAGGACAGATGCGGAAACTTATCTTGAATTTCCCTTCCCACCATATGTCGGATAATGTCATCGATGCTAAGGTCACCCAGCTTCGCGGAAATCACATTTTCCCCATCCCGAAGAATCGTCACGCGGTCTACAATGGCACGAAGCTCATCCAGCCTGTGCGAGATATAAATAATTCCCCGGCCCTCGTCCCGAAGTCGTCGTATCACCCGGAAATAAATCTTCAATTTCTTTTCGGCTTAATGCGGAAGTCGGCTCATCCATAATGAGAACCTTCGCCTCTTCGGAAAGTGCTTTCGCAATCTCCACCATCTGTTGCTCCGATACTTTTTAAGTCGCCGGCCAGGTCCGTAGCCTTCAAAGAAAACCCTGAGAGAATCCAGAATGCGTTGCGCTTCTTCATCCATTTTCTTCGACTGAGTTGCAGTACCGCTGATTTCCTTCCCAGGAAAAATATTTTCACCACGGTCAAATCATTACAGAGGTTCATCTCCTGGTGAATGATGGCAATGCCCTTTATTCTGTGCTTTTTCGGATTTTGAAATGGCAAAAGCTCTCCATCTAAAATAGATTTTCTCCTTCCTTTACTGTAGATTCCGCTGAGAATCTTCATTAAAGTAGATTTTTCCTGCACCATTTTCTCCTAAGAGCGCCAAAATCTCTCCATGGTCTAATTCCAGATGCACACCCTTCAAAACCTTGGTGTCGGAAAAGACTTGAAATATTTTTTTCATTTTGAACCAAACTGTTCCCCTATATTCGCCTCTCTTTTTCACATTCTAAAACATCCTTCTTTTTATTCTAAAAGATTTAATAAAGAAAGAAAAAGGGAGAATATTTTAATATTTTGGGAGAATATTTTTATACTTTAAGCATCCTCTCATACACCTCTTCCACGGAATGCTCTTTTTCAGTTCTTCTTCAAACTTTTTCTGCACCGCAAGAAGGCTCTCATCCAAAAACCTTATGAATATTTTTCCCACGGGACAGTTTGGGTTTGGCTTCTCATGAAAGCTGAAAAGCTCTCCCTGACCGCTGGTTTCCACCGCCTGATAGATGTCTAAAAAGAAATATCCTTTAAAATCTCTGGTAATCTGCATTCTCCCGGACCACGTTTAATTTCTATGATTCCCTGCCTCCCGAAGCTGAGACATGATATTTCGAATAATCACTGGATTACTGCCGATACTGGCAGAGAGAAAATCGCTGGTGAGCTTGTATTCTTCTTCAAAGTATTTCACCGCAATTAAAAGTGTAAGGCAATGGTAAATTTGGTTGAAACCTGCATCAACCTCCTCCGAAATTATGTTTAATAATGTCCAATAGTAAAGTCTAGGCTTTGCTATAGCAGAGATTAAGAATGAACTACCACCATCTCTGACAGGACTCTATCTGAATGAAAAAGTCATGATGTAATTTTATCATTTACATCATGACTTTCGTGTTTATCTATGACAGAAGCCTGAAGCTCCCAAGGTCTATGGAGATGTGATACGGACCCTATCTCCCTCGGCAGTTCCTCCCACATGCTCTCGACCAACTTACACAGGAACCTCGGTTATCTACATCATCTACCAAAATCATCTCTTTCGCCCCATCATACGGAAGCTCCATTGGCGCATCCGGCATCAGCTTCATCGCCGTCGGTACAGGCTTAACCAGGAATCGGTTATCATATGCTGCCAAACACCCGTCGCGATAATACAGGATATACTCACCCATCATCGCCCGATAGGATATTTCATCCATCTCTGATAGCTGTTCCCTATGACGAAATTCAGATATTCTTTTCGTTGATGCCATATCAATCTCCCTTTGCCTTGATCGGATGCCTGATAACAGTCTTCAGCTTCTCGGTGCAACACGCCTCGCATCAGACAGATAACTGTGGTGCCGCCTGTCATCGGACAGATCATTTTCGTATCCGTTTTCATCCAGATACCGATCCATCATGACAACCGTGTAGGCTCATCATCGTAAGCCCCTGATATGCATACACTGCACACAGAGTCCTTCTTCAATCGTAAGGAACTCCACCTACTGAAATCCTGCTTTTTTTCTTATTTGTTGCGCTCATTCACCGCCCACTTAAAAATCTTCCTCTGACACAAAGTCAGGAAGTTTTATCACGGAGAGCCACTGAAAATCTTCCTTATGACTGTAATCGACCCCGGACAAGCCATCCTGCCACCAGAAACCTTCCAGTGGGGAACCATATAATCAAAATACCCCTCGATCTTATGGTTGCCCTTCTTGCTCATCTTTCAATCGTAAAAGCAATCGCGTATAAAAGTCCGATAGCCACCTTGTAATTCCATCTTCCGTATTCGGACTCCGCTTCCTGCGGACGGCAATATAGTTCATTTTCGGAACCGTAATCACCTCCGGCTTTGCCTTTGGCATATAAAACTCTTTATATTCTTTTTATAATCAAATGCCATCTGTTCTTCCTCCAGCTTATTGATCTTTTTCTTCGTACGACTTGTTCCATGAACCGATCTCAATCAGGTTCCTCTCGGGATTGGCGATATAGCAGGTTCCTCTGACCCCACGGCTCCGGCTCAGGCTCCAGTACCGGTGTGGCACCGTTCTCCTCCGCCTCCCTAATCTCAAAACCCATCACATCCCGATAAAAAGCGAACCATTTTCGCCATATCTTCAACCAGTAATCCAAAAACCGTCTAATCCTCATAATGCATTATCCTCCATGTAGTTTTTAATGTTTCTCAGCAGCTTTCCTAATCGCCCTGTGAACCTCCGGTGGTTCCAGAACCCCTGCGTTGCCACCAAAAAGTCAGTATCCATGTGACAAGGTTCTCCATATCCGTATAATTCGCAGAAAAGAGCAGCCGCCCGTCATCCATCTCGGTAAAGTCATCTGAACCGAACTCTTCCACAAGACGCCACTTCACATCCGGCGTGAAAAAGAGCTTTTACCGGGATGCCGCCCTGGAATATCTTTTCATTGACAGATCCGGCATTGGAACTTCTCGGCATATAAAGGCCTCTCCCGTGTCTGAAAGTCCGTCCATACGGTTCAGCTTAAACAGACGGAAATCCTTGCGGCTTAAGCACCAGCCCCATACATACCAGCTCGACCCACTGAAATACCAGAAAGTACGGCTCTATCGTGCGGAGACTCACCCGAAGGAGCGTAATACTTGAAATCAAGCAAATGCCTGTTCTCTATCGCTTCCTGTATGATCTCAATCTTTGCGCAAGCGTCCCCTTGACACCACGAGGACAGGTCGATAAGCACTGGAATCCCTGCCACTTATAAATTCGGATGAGCTCTGTCTGGATTTTCTCCATCAGCTGCCCGTAATACCTGCTTCCGCTCACGCTATCAAGGCCCGGAGACCGGCAAGGATCATCTGCATATCCTTTGATGTAAGGATTGTCCCGTTCATGCGGTATCCGTCCATGATGCTGATACCGCCGCCTGTCCCCTGCATCGTCCTTATCGGATTCCGGCTTTGCAAAGGTCCCTCGATATCCCGGTTAATCGTCTGCCTGAAACCTCAAACTGCTCCGCCAGTTCGCGCCGTTGTCTTCTCTTCCTGCAGTAAGATCGACAATATCCCTGATCAGCCTTTCTATCTTCATTGCTTTTCACGCTCCGTTCATAACTTTAATAAAGATAACATGACCCAAGTATGTCATGTTGTATTATATCGCTACATCTTTTTCTGAAAACAAAAAGGACGGCCAACAGATCATCACGCTCCACCAGCTGTCAATCTTAAACTTTATTCACTTCAAAAATCCTCCTCGTATATCCTCAAATCCTCATCCTTATAGACATTAAAACAACCTTGATATCACTACCCGTCTCCATGAGCCATTTTGCGGACTGTCTCCACTGCAATTTCTGCTGCCCGCTGGTCTCGAAACATAAATACCCCCGTAGAGATACAGCAGAATGTGATGCTTTTCAGGCCGTTTTGTGCAGCCAGTTTCAGGCAGGAAGTACAGCAGGAAGCCAGTAGCTGTTCGTGTTCTTCCGTGAGCGGCCCCTGAACGATGGGACCGACGGTGTGGATCGCATAATCAGCGGGCAGATTATAGGCCGGCGTGATCTTTGCACTTCCGACCGGTTCAGGATGTCCCTGCGTCTGCATTAGTTCGTTGCACTTCAGGCGAAGCTGAACCCGCTGCGCTGTGCAGAATGTTGTCCAGACAGTTATGAAGAGGACGGCAGAGCCCAGTAGCTGATCATTACATGGATTGACCACGGCTTCCGCCTGCAGTCTGGACATATCACCCCTGCCATAAATAAATACGGTCATCGCCTCCAAGGGGAAAGTCCGGACAGCTCCACAATGCCTTTCCCGGTTCTGTTTCCTCCCGAGATAGTCATCCTGAATGCGAAGAAATTATCATCTATCGGATCCGGCAGATAGCACATTCATCAACGCACGCAGAAGATCCTTCTGTCCCTGCTCATCCTGCGGAATCTGATATCGCTTGCATTCGGGCTTTTCATCCAGCAGCTGCTGTATCAGCCAGATTCTTCTTTCACTCTGATTCATTGTACCCCTCCTTGCAAAGCTTCCCTATAACAAATCTCTAAGCACCCTGCCCGATGTCTGCATCAGGCAAATGCTCTCCGAAATTTCCTCACTGCATCCCTGGGCCCTCCCAGATTCAGACAGGCGTAGTAGCTTTTGGGATTCTCCTCGGTATATCGCCAAAAGGGAACTTTATAATCACCGGGGGTATTCATCCCCTACTCCAAGCTCCCAGTATAAGACATGCTTTCCTATGATTATGCAGGAAATCCTGATAGCGTTTTGCTGCCATTTTCCAGCCCGCATCCTCCACAAAGTTTTCATCCGCTCGAAGATTCTGTAGTCATGGGGAGTCCGTCATCCGGGCAAATGGGGATAAGCTCCGTGGGAATTGACGTCAACTTCTTATCCTCCGGCAGCTGAAATATCCCTGCTTCATCCTGACAAAGCTCTGGCTTCCAACATTTTCTCTCCACAATGTCCTGATTGTCATAAGTCTTTCAGCCACTGTAGGACGGGAGCTTTGAAAAGCCCTGTAATCCCCTGGGTGTAAAAAGTCTTTCCTTTGCAAAGCCGGCTCTTTGAAACTGATGATCCACATTGGTGGTTAAGACAAAGCAATCCTTTCCTCCACAATCTTTTTGAGATTTCATAAACATCTGAGGGCATCAATGTATCGATTAAAGTAAATATGACGACTCCACTAAGCCCAAAATTCCTCAGGACTTTCAAAGGGAAAGAAGCCCCCGGAATAGATATCTTGAATAGGATATTTTTAGCAAAGTCAAAGAAATATTTCTGAAAAACGCTCTCCGCCATACGTGAAACCTGCTGCCGTAGATAGTCCGGAGCCGGCACCCAGTACAATAGCCTCCGCATTTTGCATTTTTCCTTGAATTTTCACGAACTTGCTCTTCGTAAGGGGTATTTCCTGGATGCTGTGTAGCGTATTTCTATTAAAGAAAAACATGGCACCGCTCCTTTCTATTTATATAGATTTTTATATAGACTTACGCTTTTACTACGTGAAAATTTCTTTCCTGAATATGCTTTCCGGATCGATTTCACTCCACTATAGCTATGGCATAGTCTGCATAAGAAATCACAGACTCTCCGGCGGATTTAATGTGAACTCTCTCCGGCAAGGATGCATACTTTCCACTTTCTCCCTCTGCCTGAAACCGCCGCAGGACTGATGTAAGTCCACTCACATCCTTTCTCTCTAAGCTCGGAAAGCGCTGATGCCATAGCCTGTGCCAGGCTTAAAGGCTTTCCTTGGAAGTTCTCCTGTCTGCTACTTGAATCGTATGCTCCGGATTTATATAAAGAGATCCGGCTCCTCCTGCACCAAAAGTCTTACATCGGTGCCGGAGAGAATGTCCGCCAAGTGTTGTGTTGTCTTGCTATGAAGAGGAAGGGTTTCAGCTGTCCATGCGCCAAAAAGCATCTACCACCGCATCATATCCCTTCAAGTCCTCTCTTGTAAGCTCCAAATATCTGGATATAGTTCTGGCATCCGTATCATTTTCAGCCCTTCTTCCAAATGCTGTTACTCAAAACCTCTGTTTACTGCCTCTGAAATAGATTTTTCTTGCTGCTTTTCCGTTTGCTGCTACAACTGCGATCTTGCCATGATTCTTTTCCTTTCCGAGATGCTTTCCTCTATACATATTTTTCTTTGCTTCTTTAGACTGTGTTTTCCTAAACTTCACTTTTCAGTCTTGTCAAAGCTTTGTAATGATTTTTGATAAATCTTGTTGTAAATTTATTTATTAAGATCTTTGACGCACTCAATATATCACTACCCAATTTTATTGTCAACTATTTAATTACATCTTTTTCAAAAAATCAAAGTCTAGTCTGACGTGTCAAGGATGCTTATTGACCGCAGGTCAAGAAGATGGAAGATAATGGGAGGATAAATTAGAAGCTGAAGGAGGCATAAACGAAAAAGTTTGCGTAGTATTATATCCTGATTTTCTTTTGCAAGAAATAACTTGTCTAACATCTGCATTAACAGTGGGTTTGAGCGAAAAACTTGATTTTATTGCAAGCGAAGATCAGGGAATATTTAAGCGAGGAAGGCTTTGTCAATAGGACCGACTAAAATCATTGGAAATATAAAAAGCATATGATTGTTTGATTTTGCCCGGAACCATTAATCCATTACCCGCGCATTATAGGATGAAAACTGATTGATTCTGAGAGAGGCATCGATTCCGAAACTGTGTTTGTGGTAATTTCATCTTCACCAATCTTGTTATCTAAATCAGGCGTTCTCAAAGATAAAATTTATCGGGATATTTTTGAGTGCAGATGATGATACTTTTGATTTTATAGAGAAGGAAAAACTTTATTCACAAAGGAATTGTTGAAGATAAAATGTTATAACAGGAATTGGTATGTTTTTAGGGAATTTGCAGAGGCAATTCTAAGAAGGTTTGATTATGATATAGGAGACCATTTTATGACTGAAAAAGCTGACGATTTTACCATAGAAGAATTACATTTTATTGGTCTGATGAGGATTACAAGGAATTAGATGAATTGAAATCTTTATGATGTGCGTGCAAAAGGTACAAATGGTAAACAACCTGTCTGTTCAAAATAACTGCCTGCTCAGGCTACGGATTTGAAACCTTCTTTTCTTCCGGAAGGCTTCCCAATTTCCCTCAATACAGGACAAATAGGCATGGATAACTTTGTCCAACCTTTCATTAAAAAGGACAGCGATAAGGGAACATCATTTCTATGCCAAGTAATCCAGTAATTCCATGCTTTACATTCTTCTTTTTATTTTGTTCAATCTGCACTTTAGCTGATTCCCAAGATTTCAGCGCTCTTTCTTTTTAATCTGCGGTAGACTTTTGCACCCGCAGTTTACTATTTCCAAAAGCTCGGGCCACAGGAATCTTCTTTAGAAACATTTCCTCTTTTCGCGGCTTCTCTTAAATATACCCAGTAATAGATGCAAATATCTAAAATTCTATTGATCCAGACAGGTGCTTTCCTGTTTCCCTGCTTTCGCTCCTGCATCTTTTTATACATTCCCAAAGCATACAGCACTGCTTAGAAGCTCACTCTCCTTTTTCCACGATGCGTGACAAGCTTTGCAGGACTGATTTTCTCATAGCTTAAGAGTAGTCTTGTAATTTCTCTCACTCATCTTTTAAAGATAATGTACCGGATTGAACCACTCTTTAAACAAACTCTGCCCTGTAGATGCTATTCCATCTTGAGCCACAAAGTGCTACTAAAGTTTAAAAATAATGGAATAGAGCGTAGCTTCCTTCCAAGGGAGATTTATTTCTCCTCGCCAGTTTCTAAAACCCGCTTACTATACAATCTTCCCTCTGTTATCATAATGAAGCCATACTTCATTTTCTCTCTCTATCCTTTTGCTGTTTCTGGTCTCCCCTATGGTCTACCTTCTTCCCTGAAACCTGCCCTCGTGAGCTAAACCATATAACCATCCGGCAATGACCACCTGATAGGACAGTCTGAATCCCGTCCGGCAAGAAATCGAATTGAAAACTTCGTTTTTCGAAGTTCCAGTCCTTTTACCTGAAAAGTAGCATGATCCTCAAGGAGACTTTTTCCTTCCGGTAAAGCAAGCCATACTTTCTCAAAATCGGCGGGGCGCCTTACGAGCTATTGTTTGCTACATGGTGATGTATGCTCATAGTATCTGATCTCTCTAATCCTGCGTTTTTAGCACCTGTATCTGCTCTGTCTCTATGGAACCAATTTCAAGGATTTCTTTTTGCATAAGATACCGCCTTTAGAGGAGCCGCTTTTCCTGCCAAAATACGGATAGCCTTCATTTCCAAAAGCTTCTTCGAGTGCGTCTACGGCAAAAATTGTCTCATCTAGATAACTCTAAAAACTTTACAAACTCATGTCTGGCTAGGATTCTGGCATCTTTAAGACTGTCCCACTGTGTCGCAGGCTGCTTTCCAAACTAAACCCAGCATCCTCTCATTTATAAGTCCATCGCAGCAGCAAGATTTTGCCAGTGGCTGACAACCCCCGCCGCTCCAATCCAGATAGAAATATCCGCCAGTCCTGGAAGTAAAAGCCTCTTCCCAAGCTTTGGTTTCCCTTTAGCGCATCCTCCGCATTTTCATCACTGAGCCTTCCAAATACCGCAATCCAGTTCATCAGCGCCCCCTTACTTAAGGGCTTTTCCTTCTTGCCAGCTGTCTGTCAAAATGATGCCTCGGTCCATGATAAACTTCAAAATCTCTATGCACCGCCGTAAGGGAATAATCACCCCAATCGGGAAAAATCGAAAACAGTGCGTTATAACTGTAAGACAGTCTATAAGGTAGTGCCTTGGCGCTTTCCGGCATTATCAATTCCACCTTCCAATAGGGCGTTTCTCCCGGAAAAACACTGGCTCTCATATAGGGCTGCAACAAGCGGCAATCAATCCCCCAGTATAATGTCCTTCTCTCTTCATCCTGCAAAAATTCTCCGGAGGAAGTTGATTTTTAAGTCAAGCTCCTGTAGCTTTTTCCACGCATTTGCTTCTTTTCTTCCTTGCATTTGCTTTATATCTTCCTGGGAAAATGTCTCCATATCCAAACTGGTGTCAACGCAAGCTGTAAATCCGGTCTGATAAGAGGTGTGATTTTTCCGCCTGGACAGACTTAGTCGCTCCAGCAACTCTATGGAGAAATGCTTAAGCTTCAAAGCTTGGCGTGCTGGAGGGCAAGGCCATTTTCCCATGGTACTGAAAAAAGTTCCTCTTCTATGGTTAAGAGTTCTGATACTCTATATTTTACACTCCTTCTCCCTGCCAAAAACCTCTGCCAGCTTTTCTCTCTACTGGCTTAGTTTCTATTCCTCTTGCCCATCTGTTCTAGTGTCCATAAATGCCGGAATCACATTGGCTAGAATCCCCGCAAGACTGATTCTGAATTTCTGGTCCGGATGTATAAGGATTTGATTTTGACTGGCGCAAGAAACTGTTTCAGAAGGTCTTCTCCACGCAGTCCTTTCTATCGGAAAGCAGGGCGACTCATGTCCGTTAAGCTTTTCCGCTGTTCCTCTCCCAAGCCAAATCTTGAACTTCCCAGTAAGCTTAGGGCTCTCTCTCCATAAAGCCTCGCACCTGTAATGTACTCTTCCTGTCTCCAAACGCCATCCCCCAGGGACAGGGCCAATTTTTCTGGTGCAAGGCCGGCAATGCCTGATCCTCACCTTGCAAATAAAGGGAAATCCATTCCACAAAAGTCATTGGCGGATTTTTGTGCCTTCTCAGCTTTTAAAAGCAAATTTGAAAGAGTACCTTGGGTCTCTCTAGGATCTTAGCCGCGACAGGAAATGAGTACCGGATACAGAAGCCCCTCGGAGAGATATTTTCTATAAGGACCGGGGCAAAACGTTCTAAAAGGGACTTCTCCCTGTAATCTGTAAGGGAATAAGATTTTCTGCCCTATCTATATAATCCTCTTTCGTGCAGCCAAGCTTTATCCAAAATCTCTACCCGGCGCTTTTCTTCTGTCGCCGGGTCTTTTCGCAATATAGCTAGCGCATCAAAGATAAGTTACTTCTTTTGCCGCTTCGTACGGAGTAAATATGATTCTCACGCCAGACAGCAAATCGGGAAAGGACGGTCCTGTATGCAGGTGCATGTTCAGGGAAATCTCCTTCTGATATGCTCTACAAATCTTCTGAGAATCTCTTCCTTCTCCAGCGTAAAGCTATCATCGAAGAGAGAACTCTCTTTGCTCCCAGTAAAACTGACTGCGTGAAGCTGCCGCCCATGTCCTTCACATACCCACGGAATCCGGAATAGGAGATCTCATCCCGTGGAGAAGTTTCTGGGCGTGAGTACACCATGGGCATGGACAGGAGTGTCTCGAGGCCTCCTATCGCTCGCAGCGGAAATGAAATAAAGTGCTGTATGAAGTTCTCACCTCTAGTCATAATTGCCTGAAGAGCAGTCTCATT